>Ga0182024_10000035_pt1 | contig 225133 bp, 202 predicted proteins | sample P32metaG_FD_120480 | JGI IMG/M metagenome (GOLD analysis project Ga0182024, IMG submission 120480) | Permafrost microbial communities from Stordalen Mire, Sweden - P3-2 metaG (Illumina Assembly) | ecosystem: Environmental > Terrestrial > Soil > Wetlands > Permafrost | place: Sweden: Stordalen...
CGGTAGGGTTCGCAGGCGCTGGCCGACGGACTTCGCCCCGGCCGCGGGTCCACCTCCACGCGTCGGTTTCCAGTCTCCGGGTCGGTGGACACCTCTATGGCCGGTTTTGCCGGTCCCCGTCCCCAGCCACCCGGCACCCGCACAGGAATCCCGGCGGTCTTGAGATACGCGGCCGCGGTTTCACTTGCTGTTTCTTTTCTTCGCTCAAGACATTGCTCACGTGACGGAAGTCAAGGTCCTGGCTCAGCTATCTCGTTGGCCGGTTTTCAGGTGTCCACCTATGGCCGGTTTTGGGTGTCCCCCGAGGGGAAAAGTATCGCAACTCCCAGGAGGATAAAAAGGCGCAAGAAAAAGAGGGAAAGGATCTTCGGGCGAGTGCGGACCAAGAAATGTTCGCCTGAAAAATAAGCGCGGAAGCGGAATATTCAAAAAACCTAAAGCTAAACGGAACGCCAAACACCCACGGCTACAGCGTTCCGACGGCCATCCAGGCCGTGATAGAACGGCAAAAGACGCAGGCGCTTGAAGAATGCCAGCGAGAGTACGAACGCCAGAGCAAAGGCGTTCATTAACAAAATCTTAGATCAACGCACTTTTAGGACACTACCACCTGATGTCCAGCGAAGATGTAAAGTTCGCCCTCAGCGTCGGAACGCCGAGCCTCTTAGTCCTGGTCGGTATTCTGATTAACAATAGCCGGTTCTCGGACTTGAACACTAGACTATCGGAGCTCCGGACGGACATGGACCGGCGCCTTGAAGATAGACCCGTCTCATTGAAGCACGGTTCCAGACCCAGGACGAAAAACTCTACCGCGTCGAGCAAGTCATGGAGGCCCGCCTCCGCCATCTCGAAGAACGCGGCTGACCTTCTCTCGGCCGACTCTAACGCCGCCCCTGAACCGCCGTGCGTGAGCATGCGGACAGACGCGAAACATTTGCCGATTATTTTCCCGTCTTCGCCGGCGGATTCATATACGCAGCGATATCCCTAGCCGCCTTCGTCTCCACACCCGGCTTTTCGAGAAACCCGAGATCCCGGAACCAATCGATAAACCGGTTCTGCCAGGTACCAAACGGTATCCCGTTGCGGTTCGTCATCCCGCCTCCATGCACGCCGTTGCCGTAAATGTGCATCTCGATATTCGGCGCACCCACCGCCAGCATCGCCGAAAAATATTCGTCGGCCCATACGGCGTGAACCTTGTCCCCGGACCCTGCGCAGACGAGAAACCCCGGAGGAACATTTCGTGGAATCGGCGGAGCTGTCCGATTCTTCGCAAACGGCGTCGGACCGGGATAAATCATTCCCACAAAATCCGGACGCGAACTGACGCCCTTCAGCGGATCGCCCGCGTCGCTATTGTTCTTGTCGAAGTCGTCATATAGGACCGCGGCCGCCGACGCCAGTTCCGCGCCCGCCGAAAATCCCACGATACCGATCTTGTTCGGATCCAGATTCCACTCCTTGGCGTGAGCACGCACCATGCGAATGGCCTGCATGGCATCGTACTCCTCGTCGGTCAGCGGATTGTACCCGTCGCGCCGCAGGCGGCTCCGCAGAATGATCGTATTCACTCCGTAGTTGTAAAAGAACGGCACAAAATCCGCGCCCTCGCTCCCTACGTTCAGCGTGTTGTGCCCGCCCCCCGCCACCAGAATCACCGCCGCGCCGGTATTCAGCCCCTTCTCGACCACATGCACTTCAATCGATGGATTGTGAATGTTGACGATGCTGCCGATCCGTCCGGGCACCACCGCGCTCATGTTGTACTGCTCCGCCTCGCGCACCCGGTCCATCTTGAGATAGGGCGACCCCGGTGGATAAAGCGTCAGCACGACCCCGCCCTGCAAAATGGGCTGCGGCGCATACGGACCATCGGTCACCGGCCCTGGCTTCTGCGCATAAACGACGGCCGTCAGCATCAGCAACGCGATCTTCATAATTACGCCTTCCGGCTCACGATCAGAGTACCCGGCGACTTCGTCAGCGTATGCGCCTCAGACGCAGCAAACCCCGCCGTTTCAAACATATTTTTATACTCCGCCAACGTGTACGCATCCCCCGACGCTGTCGAACCCAGCATCATCATCGCGAACGATGCCCCCGCCGGCGGCGACACGCGATCGTCGTTCGGTACGAAGTCCAGTGTGGCGCACTGCCCGCCCGCCTTCAGCGCCGCGGAAATCTTCTGTATCAGCCCCTGGCACGTCGGAATATCGAAATGATGAAAGAAGTTCGTCACCAGCACCATATCGTACGGCCCTCCAAACTCCACCGTAAACGCATCCCCCGGCAGCGCGGTATGACGATTCGCGACTCCCAGCTTCTTCGCGTTCTCCGTGGCCACCGCCAGCACATTCGGCCAATCGAGCGCCGTCACCCGAGCCTTCGGATTCGCCTGCGCGACCATGATCCCGAACAGCCCGTGTCCCGCGGCGATATCGAGAACATTCAGCTCCCCGTCGCCCCCAATAATCCCCGCGATCTCTTTCGCCGCCATGAACTGCATCGGCGCCATCGCCTCCGCGAACTCCACCCAGATAGGATTGTCATAACTGACCGTTCCCTCATCCGGCAGCGTCGTTCTTCCCGTACGAACGATCTGAGCCAGATTGGTAAATGGAGACGTGATCGCCGGGTCCAGAATGAAGCGCGCCGCGCCTCCGAAATAACCGGGCGAGTTCTTGTCCAGAAATAAACTTGCCTCGAGCCCCAGCGAATACCGATCGCCCTCCTTCGAGAGAAACCCCATCATCGTCAGGAAATCGCAAAGGATCCGCACAGCCCGCGCCTTATGTAACAGGGACGCGCCGACGGCGGTTGCGATCGCCTCCGCGGTATGGTTCCCCTTGGCGATTTCCGTGAATAAATCCAGCTCAATCGCCGCCTTCAGCGCCGCCGACTTCTGGTAAGCGCTAAACGTCTCGAAGATGATCCCCGGATTCGGACCGTGCGCACTGCTCGGTGTACTCATGCGCGCCATTCTATACTAAGCAGCCCCTGCAATACTCCACGCACTTCGCGATTTCTTTCAACGTGTCCGAGCCTTCGGGCACCCGGTACTCAAACTCGATCGTCCCCTGGAATTTGTACTGCTCCTTCTTCATCAATTGCAGGACTTCTTTGATCGGCGTGTCGCCCTGCCCGAACGGTACGTTCGGCCCGTTACTCAATTGTCGGTCCTTTATATGGACATGCGTGATCCGGTCCGCATGCTTCTTCATAAAGGGAATCGGTGAAGTGTTATTCGCCGCGGTGAAATGTCCCAGGTCGAGGTTGATCCCGTTGTACTCGGAGTACGACATCGCCTTCTCCCAGCTCTCCGGCTTCGCGAACGCCTCGGGACTGGTAACGTTGGTGTGCCCGTGATACCCCACCATCAGCTTATGTTTCGTCGCGAACTCGCCCAGCCATTGCGTTTTGCTAAGCGGAATCTCGCACGATAACGCATGCGCTCCCAAAGCCTTCGCGACCCCGAAGGCGTAATCTACCACTTCATCCTTCATCTTGTCGACGCCATCGAACTTGACGATCTGAATCGCAACGCCCGCGTCTTCATACTTCTTGCGAAACTCTTTGAATCTATCGATCGGCGCCGCCAGCCGCCACTTTTCCAACTCCGCGCTCGCCGCGGGAGGAGCGCCAAAAAAACCCTCCACCGGCTGCGACCTTAATTCCACCGCGCTCAATCCCAGCCCGGTGGTGTAAGTCAAAACGTGTTCGGCGTCGCCCGGCAAACCGTGATAGCTATAAGGGACATTGATGCCGATCTGCACCCCGCCCCATTTCGAATCGGCCTTCGCCATCGCCGCGGCCAGCGCAATTTTCCCAAAGTCTCGTCGTGAATAAAGCATGTGGTGTCATTTTACTCCCATTCGGAAGGCTTACTGCGCTACACTGACAAATCGCATTATGTTTGAAGAAACGATTCAGCCATCGGCGAGTTGGTCCCATGTGTTGAAGCGCGGTACGGCATTGCGTATTACCGACTTAGAGGGCGGCGCAAACCTAGGCGCGCTGTTTTATAACTTCGAGTGCGCCACCGAACGCTACAACATGCCCGATACGTTGAAATCGCAACATATCGCGCGGTTAACAAAGGACTTCGTGCTCTATTCGGATATGGGGCGGATTCTTTGCTCGATTACCGGGGATAGCGTTGGATGGCACGATCCTCTTGGTGGTTGTTCGAAAGAAGGGCGCGACAGTTTTCTGATCGAGCTTGGGAAGTGGGGTCTCGGCGCGCGCGATCTGGTCGCTAACATCAATTTTTTCAGTCGTGTGGATGTTGCAACCGACGGAGGAATGGCTTATTACGAAGGGAATTCCAAGCCAGGGTCCTCCATCGAACTGCGCGCGGAAATGAACGTTCTCACTATTCTGAACACGTTTGCGCATCCGCTTTCTGAGCGTAAATCGAAACCGGTTCAGGTGTCGGTGTTCAAGGTCGCGCCACCCGCGGAGGATGATCCTTGCCGTCTTTCCAGGCCCGAAAATGGCCGCGGATTCATCCTTACAGAGCGATATTTCGCGTAATATGGGGCTGCAAGTGACCTTAAACGACCATAAATATCGTCACATCATCCCTGCGGGAGATTTCTGGATTCACGAAATCAAGAAAGGCGAGCATTTCCGAATCGTCGATTTGCACGGGAACCAGGCGGTCGATACGCTGTTTTACAACGCCAAAGACTACGCCGACCGTTATAGCGCGTTGGACACGATTCGCGAGCAGCGAAACATCTATCTAACGACAGGCACGCGACTTATGTCGAATTTCGGCACTACGCTTTTGACGATTACCGCCGACACCTGCGGGCGTCACGATACGCTGGGCGGGGCTTGCTCCAACGAGAGCAACATGGTGCGCTATGCCATTGAAAAGCGACACATGCATGCCTGCCGCGCCAGTTTCCTGAAAGCGATTATCGATTGGCCCGGCCTCGAAAAGCGCGATATTCCGCCAAATATCAACTTTTTTATGAACGTTCCGGTGACGCCGGACAGCAAGCTGACCTTTGAAGACGGCATCTCCGAGCCTGGTAAGTACGTGGAAATGCGGGCTGAAACCGATGTGCTGTGCCTGATCAGCAACTGCCCGCAGTTGAACAATCCCTGCAATGGCTATAACCCGACACCGGTTGAGGTCCTGATCTGGGCCTGATGTTCCGCAAAGTTCTGGCCGCGAATCGCGGCGCGATCGCGTGCCGCATCATCCGCACGCTCAAGAAGATGGGAGTTAGAGCGGTCGCGGTTTACTCCGAGGCCGACCGGCATTCGCTGCATGTTAAGCAGGCCGATGAATCGGTATGTATCGCGAGTTATCTTGCTATGAATTCGATTCTCGACGCGGCTCAAAAAACCGGCGCGGAGGCAATTCATCCGGGCTATGGATTCTTGAGCGAGAACGCTGAATTTGCGGAGGCCTGCGCGGCGCGGAGGATCGTCTTTATCGGTCCGACACCCGCGCAGATGCGGGCGTTCGGATTGAAGCATACGGCTCGGCGCATCGCGGAGGAGAATGGCGTCGCATTGTTGCCCGGCAGCGGGCTGCTGGCAACGGTGGAGGAAGCATTCTCCGCGGCGGAACGCGTCGGCTACCCGGTGATGCTGAAGAGCACGGCGGGCGGCGGCGGGATCGGGATGCGGTTGTGTGCGTCGAAGAACGAACTTGCCGAATCGTACACGGCGGTGCAACGGACGAGCCAGGCTAGTTTCGGCTCCGCGGCGCTCTATCTTGAAAAGTTTGTTCCCAACGCGCGACATATTGAAGTGCAGATATTTGGCGACGGTAGGGGCAACGTTGTCTCGCTAGGGGAGCGCGACTGTTCGGCGCAGCGAAGAAATCAGAAAGTGATTGAAGAGACGCCGGCGCCTGGTCTTGAGGACGCGGCTCGGAAGGGATTGTTTGATTGCGCCGTGCGGTTGGGAGAAGCTGTGCGGTATCAATCGGCCGGTACCGTCGAATTTATCTATGACAATGACACGGGGAAATTCTATTTTCTCGAGGTGAACACGCGGCTCCAGGTGGAGCATGGGGTCACGGAGGAAGTGACTGGAGTCGATCTGGTCGAATGGATGGTGCGGCAGGCGGCGGGCGATTTCAGACTGACCGCTCCCGATGGTCGCGGCTCTAAAGCGTCGATGCAGGTGCGCATTTATGCTGAAGATCCATACAAGAATTTTCAGCCCAGCGCCGGCAGGTTGACTCACGTCAAATGGCCGAGCGGGGCGCGGGTCGAGACTTGGGTGGAATCGGGATCGGAGGTGACTCCGTATTACGATCCGATGCTGGCGAAGATCATTGTTCACGGCGAGGATCGCTCGGCGGTATTGGCGAAACTTCGCGCTGCATTGAGTGCGTGCGAAATCGCCGGTATTGAGACGAATCTTGAATATCTGCGGCAGGTTTGCGACGATCCCGGTTTCGCGGCGGGAGGCGTTACTACTTCGTTTCTGAAAGACTTCGATTATCGAAGCAATGCGATTGATGTAATCGAGCCTGGGACGCAGACTACGATTCAAGATTACCCGGGCCGCGAGGGGTATTGGTATGTGGGTGTGCCGCCGTCGGGTCCGATGGACTCACTGGCGTTCAGGCTCGCGAATCGACTGGTGGGGAATCCCGAAGGCGCGGCGGGGCTGGAAATGGCAGTGACTGGTCCGTCGCTGCGATTTCGATCGGATGCGGTGATTGCGTTGACAGGGGCTGATTTCGGGGCGCTGTTGGATGGCGTTGCCGTTGCGCGGTGGGAAGCTGTTTCGGTTAAGAAGGGCTCGCTGCTGGAAATGGCGTCGGTGAAGGGTGGCGGAGCACGGGCGTATTTGAGCGTCGCCGGTGGATTCGATGTGCCCGAGTATCTGGGGAGCCGGAGTACGTTTATTCTTGGCAAATTCGGCGGGCATGCGGGGAGGGCGTTGCGGGCGGGGGATGTGGTGGCGATCGGGTCGGACACGGGAGTTAGTGGACGGGGCAAAAAAATGGGGACAGACGGCTCTGTCCACGCGGCGGCGAGAATGTCTGGTGTTTTCACGAGTGAACGTGAACGCCTTGGGACAGAGACGTCTGTCCCCATTTTTTCACAGGAGTGGGAGATTGGGGCGATGTATGGGCCTCATGGGGCTCCGGATTTTTTTACGCCGGCGGATATCGAGATGTTTTTCTCTACCGCATGGAAGGTTCACCACAATTCCGATCGGACGGGCGTTCGGCTGATCGGACCCAAGCCGGTTTGGGCCCGCAAAGACGGGGGCGAAGCGGGGCTGCATCCTTCGAATATTCACGACAACGCGTACGCGATCGGTACGGTGGATTTCACGGGCGATATGCCGGTGATTCTTGGTCCGGATGGGCCGAGCCTGGGAGGTTTCGTATGTCCTGCGACGATCGTCAATGCGGAGTTGTGGAAGATCGGGCAACTCAGGCCCGGCGATCTGGTTCGGTTCCGGAAAATAGATTCGGAGCCGGTGCTGCGCAGGAATGCGGACATTGCCATACGCACGGCTGGTGACCGGTATCTTTTGGTCGAATATGGGCCGATTGTTCTCGATTTGAATTTGCGCATCCGTGTTTACGCGCTCGAGGCGGAGCTGCGCGCGACGCAGTTGAATGGAATTATCGATATTACGGCGGGCGTGCGTTCCCTACAGATTCATTACGACCCGAGTAAGCTGCCGCGCGAAGAGTTACTGGCTGTGCTCGACGAATGTGAGCGCCGTATTCCGGATCTCGACGAGATTGTGGTGCCGTCGCGGATCGTTCATCTGCCACTTTCCTGGGACGATCCGGCGACGCGGCTTGCTATCGAGAAGTATATGCAGTCGGTGCGGCCTGACGCGCCCTGGTGCCCGAGCAACATCGAGTTTATCCGGCGCATTAACGGGCTTCGATCGATCGACGAGGTGAAGCGGATTGTGTTCGCTGCGAACTACCTGGTGCTGGGGCTGGGAGATGTCTACCTCGGGGCACCCGTTGCGACGCCTACCGATCCACGGCATCGATTGGTCACGACGAAATATAATCCGGCGAGGACCTGGACGCCTGAGAACGCCGTCGGGATCGGCGGGGCGTACATGTGCGTGTATGGAATGGAGGGTCCGGGAGGGTATCAGTTTGTGGGGCGCACGGTGCAGATGTGGAACACTTATGCGAAAGGAACTCCCTGGCTGCTGCGAACATTCGACCAGATTCGTTTTCATCCGGTTTCCGCTGACGAACTGCTGGAGATTCGCGATGTATTTCCGCATGGAGGCTATTCGCTGGACATTGAACACCAGGATTTCCGGCTGAAGGAGTATCACGCGTTCCTTGCTTCGATAGATGACGAAATACCGAAATACAAACAACGACAGCAGCAGGCGTTCGATGAAGAGCGCGAGCGGTGGGGCGCGGAACAGTTTGCGGAGACTGCGGATAGTGCGGCGCCGATGGTCGAAGAAGCGGTGCCGGAAGGATGCCGCGGACTTTCTTCACCGGTGACGGCGAGCGTGTGGAGTATCGCTGTCGAACCGGGGCAGCGCGTGGCAGCGGGACATCGACTGATTGTGCTGGAGGCGATGAAGATGGAAATTGCGGTGACGGCTCCGGTTGCGGGAGTTGTGGAAAAGCTACATTGCACGCTGGGCGCGCTGGTTTCGGCTGGGCAGCGGTTGATTACGATTCGCACATGAAAATCGGCGACATTTACGATCGCATCGAGAGCGGGCCGCTAGAGCCGGTCTGGATTTCGCTAGTGCCGCGCGAAGTTTCGCTTGCCCGGGCGGCCGAAGTGGATGGGCCTCTTGCGGGGTTGACGTTCGCGATCAAAGATAACATCGACCTCGCCGGTCTGCCGACGACAGCGGGGTGTCCCGCTTATGCGTACCGGCCGGAACGCAGCGCAACGGTCGTCGAGAGGCTTATAAATGCGGGGGCCATTCCGATTGGCAAGACCAATCTCGATCAGTTCGCGACGGGACTGGTGGGGACTCGATCGCCTTACGGGGCTTGTTCCAGCGTGTTCGATCCGCGATATATTTCCGGCGGGTCGAGTGCGGGGTCGGCGGTTGCGGTAGCGCGGGGACTGGTGGATTTTTCTTTGGGCACGGATACGGCGGGGTCGGGACGGGTGCCCGCGGCGTTCAACAATTTAGTCGGGCTGAAGCCGACGCGAGGGCTGCTGTCGACGAGGGGAGTGGTACCGGCATGCCGGACGCTTGACTGCGTTTCGATCTTCGCGAACACTGCCGAGGCGGCGCGCTTTGTGTTCCGATTGGCGCGGGGTTTCGATGCGGGCGATCCTTTCTCGCGCACGATTACGGCGGGGCAGGATGCGGCTCCATGGATAGGCGGAGCGTTCCGATTCGGGGTTCCAGCGAAAGAGCAACTGGAGTTTTTTGGAGACGACGAGGCGGAGGGACTTTACCGGAAGGCGCTTGCGGATTTGGAGAAGAGCGGAGGCGAAAAGGTCGAGATCGATTATTCGATCTTCCGCGCGGCGGCGGCGCTGCTTTATTCAGGGCCTTGGGTGGCGGAGCGACTGGCGGCGATTCGCGAGTTTATGGAGGTCCATGCGGATGAGATGAATCCGGTGGTGCGCGAAATTATTCTAGGTGCCCGGCAGTATAGCGCGGTGGATGCGTTCGAAGCGGATTATGAGTTGCGGGAGCTGCGGCGCGCGTGCGAGGCGGAGTGGGCACAAATCGACGTGATGGTTTTGCCGACGACGGGGACGATTTATACGCATGAGGAAGTTACGGCGGAGCCAGTAAAGCTGAATACGAATCTCGGCTACTATACGAATTTCGTAAATCTGCTGGATTTGGCGGCGGTGGCGGCGCCGGCGGGGTTTCGCACGAATGGTCTGCCGTTTGGAATCTCGTTCATCGGGCAGGCGTTTAGCGATGAAGCTCTGTTGGCGCTCGCGGATTTTTATCAGCGGGCAGAGGTGGTGAAGAGTGACCCGCCAGGATGCGTTTCTCTCGCGGTGGTTGGAGCGCACTTGAGCGGTCAGCCGCTGAACCGGCAACTTAGCGAGCGGGGGGCCAGATTGATCAAGACGTGTCGGACGGCGCCGGGGTATCGGTTATATGCGCTCGACGGAACGGTTCCGGCAAAGCCTGGGCTGGTGCGCGACGCGGAATTTGCCGGCGAAGGGATTGAGGTCGAGGTGTGGGCTGTGCCGGAGGATCGATTCGGAGGTTTCGTGGCGGGAGTGCCGGCGCCGCTGGGGATCGGGAGCGCGACGCTTGATGGTGGCGAGGTCGTGAAGTGTTTCATCTGCGAAGGCTATGCGATCGGGCAGGCGACTGAGATCACGGAGTTTGGCGGATGGCGAGCGTACTTGGGGAGAACGGACGCCGGCTGAAGCCGACGCTGCGGGCTGAAGCCCACGCCACCACGCGGCACAAACGCCGTGCTCTGAGAACAGGTCACTAGCGGGGCTCGCGCGGGTAGATGGTCAGGTCGCGCAGGAAAACTTTTGCGGGCTTGCCGTGCAACGATTCGAGTGCGGACATAAGTTCCAGCAAGTGAGCGCGGCCTAACTCCAGAGTATGCTCGTGCGGCTGGTAGGTTGTGCCGGTGGGATAGTCGACATAGGGGGTCGAGGATTGCTCGATGTGGCATCCGAGGATGTGGGTCACAGGGCGCGATTCGGTGAACTCGACGAGGCGCTGCGTGCTGGCGACGTAAGCTGGGAAATCGGTGATGTAGAGACGGCCGGGATAGAGATGATCGCCAGTCAGGAGGATGCCGGTTTTGCGATCGTAGTAGGCGACGTGGGCGGGCTGATGGCCGGGGATCGCGATGACGTCGACGATGCGATCGCCTAGGTCGATGGAACCTAGCTGATTGATTATGCCGAAGGCCCTTTGCTCGGCGTCGACGGTGGCGGGGATCAGCGTGACGCCGGGGAGCCCGGCGAATCCTTTATCGCCTTCGACGTGATCACCGTGGCCGTGCGAGTGGACGACCGTTAGCGGGATCGATGCGCGCTGATTTTGCTTGAGCCACTTCGCGATCAGCTTTTGGGTGAAGGCGGCGGTATCGACGGGGCCGGCGCCGGTGTCGACCAGCAGCGCGCGGGTCTTGCCGAAGATCAGATAGAGAAAAGGCTTCTCATAGTTGGTGCAGCCGGATTCGCGAAGGATGAAGAAGGCCGGGTTGTATTGATGGACCTGCCAATCGGGGACCTCGAGGCAATTGGGTCCACCGGTGAGCCAGGACGCGGGAAGAGTTCCGGTTTCGAGGGCCGGAGGGGTTTGCGCACTGGCGGCGGCGATCGCGGCCACCAGGCAGAGGGCGAATTTAGCGATCACTTTCGGAACTCATTGGGCCGTCAGGCGAGCAAATCGTGCAACACATTCCCCGAAACGTCGGTGAGGCGGAAATCGCGCCCACTATAGCGGTAGGTCAATTTTGTGTGATCGATCCCGAACAAATACAAAATTGTCGCGTGGATGTCGTGAACATGAACCGGCTTCTCGATTGCCTTGAAGCCGAATTCATCCGTGGCGCCGTAGATGGTGCCGCCTTTGACAGCCCCGCCGGCCAGCCACATCGTAAATCCGAACGGATTGTGGTCGCGGCCCCGTTTGAGTGCTGCGCCCGCGCCGCCGACTTCTCGCACAGGCGTGCGGCCGAATTCCGACCCGCACACGACCAGCGTATCTTTCCATAGGCCGCGCGACTTTAAATCCTTGACCACCGCCGCGAATCCCTGATCGGAGTTTTTCGCGTTAATCTTGTGGGCGAAGATGTCGCCGTGGGCATCCCACGGGTCGCCCTGCGAATAGTAGACCTGCGTCATGCGCACGCCCTTTTCGGCGAGTCGCACGGCCGTCAGGCAGCCGCGAGCGACCGCGCCGGGGCCATACATATCGAGCGTCGCCTGCGATTCCTTGCGAACATCGAATACCGCGGGAGCCTCGGTCTGCATGCGATAGGCAATCTCCATCGATTGGATGGAGGCTTCCACTTGCGCATCGGTTCCGGTTTGCACCTCGCGCATCTTTTCGAGTTTCTCGATCAAGTCGAGCTCGCGGCGCTGCTCCACCAGCGAGAACTTGGGGTTGTTGACGTAGCTGACCAGTTTCTTGGGATCGAAAGTTTTCTCGACAACAACTTTCTTGGGCTTCTCTTCTTTCTTGCCGTCCTTCTTAGCTTCCTTCCTATCCTCGGCGTCTCTTCCCTTAGCGGGCGGCATCTCCTCGGCCATTTCCATGTCGTCCACTTCGCCATCCGCACCGGGGGTCTGGACGCGATTGGAAATGAACTGGCCCTGGTTGATGGCGGGCAGGAATCCGTTGCTCCACAAGGGTGGACCAACGGTGGTCGGCACAGTGGGACACAGAACGACATAGCCGGGAAGGTTCTGGTTTTCCGTGCCGAGACCGTAGGTGAGCCATGCACCCATCGAAGGACGGCCCGCTTGATTCGCGCCGGTGTTCATCATGAGACAGGATGGCTCGTGATTGGGAATGTCGGTATAGACGGAACGGACCCAGCAGATATCGTCGGCCACTTCGCCCAGATGAGGCCACAGTTCACTGACGTCCATCCCGCACTTGCCGTATTTTTTGAACTTGAACGGCGACTTCATCAGTTCGCCTGTTCTCCGCTCAGTCTTGATGTCGCCGCCGGGCAGCGGCTTGCCATCGTATTTTTCCAGCGCCGGCTTAGGATCGAAGCTATCGATGGTGGAGAGGCCGCCGTTCATGAACAGAAAAATCACGCGCTTGATCTTTTGCGGATAATCGAGAACAGCCGCGCCCATGGTGCCATCGGGGCGCAGAATCGTCCCCGCGCTCAGCGAGCGCCCGAGCATACCCGCGAACGCCATCATGCCGAAGCCATTCCCCACGCGCCGCAGCGCCTCTCTGCGAGTTAACGGATTCCCCGACTTATGTTCAGACATAATTTCCTTAGTTAATAAACACAAACTCACTGGAACTCAGCAGCACTTTGATGTAGCGGCCCCACGCCGTCGGCTCGTACTTCACTTCAGGAGTAGCGGCGGCGCCGCGACCGCGGCCGCCCATGCCGCCGAACATTCCCATGCCCATCATGTCAGGAGGCGTCTCCGGGGCCGCCGGCGCGTCGGGTGCAGCGACCGCATCCGCTCCGGCTGCGCCTTCGGTAGCCTCGGGCTTCGCCGCTCCAGTGAACGGCGCACCGCCGCCGCGACCACCACCGTCTTCCGCCGGCTTATTCTTCTCTTCTTCGTATTCCCGCATCGGCTCCGCGCGCAGATAGTCGAGACCCAGCTTGATCTCTTCTTCACTTGGATCTCGCCCGTAAGCGAGCATGTATACTTTGCGAATTCGCGCGCGATTGTCCGGCTCGCCGGCCACGCGCTTCGCCAACTCCTCCGATTCCGCCTGCATGAAATCGCTGTTCATCAGGAAGAGACGTTGTAGCGGAACGGTGGTTGTGAACCGCTTCTCGGCGCTGATGTTCGGGCTTGGAAAATCGAATAACTGGAGATACTCGTCGAGCTTGTAGCGGCTGACCTTCCCATACACCGTGCGGCGGGTAAACGCGGGTGAGAGATCCTGGCTGGGACCGCCGAGCGAATTATCGAGGTTGCCCGCAACCATCAGCACCGCATCGCGAATCTGCTCCGCATCCATCCGCTTGCGCTCGACCCGCCAGTAGCGACGATCGCCCGCATCCTTCGCGAAATCGGCCGCATCGTTATCGGCGCTGAGCTGATACGTCGCGCTCAGCAGAATCATCCGGTGCAGCTTCTTCATCGACATTCCGTCCTTGACGAACTGACTGGCCAGATAGTCGAGCAGCTCGGGATTGCTCGGACGTTCCCCGCCAATTCCGAAATTGCTCGGCGTATCGACGATGCCGGTGCCGAAATGGCCTTTCCAGATGCGATTGACGATAACGCGCATCGCGATCGGCTGCTTCAAAATATCCTCGGCCAGTTCCATCCGGCCGCTTCCTTCTTTAAACGGCAGCGGATCGTCCTTCGTCAGCATGCTCAGGAAATGGCGAGGGACTTTGTCTCCAAGCAGGTTCGGATTGCCGCGAATCGCGAGTTCCAGATCGGCCGGCTTCTCCAGATCCTCGACGCCGTGTATATAAGGATAGGCAGGGTCGAGTTTCTTCTTCGCCGCCTCAATATCGGCCTTGATGGACGCCATGCGCGCCTGCGCCTCCGGTCCAACGCGGCTCTCGAGACCCCATCCGCGGAACAGCAGGACGCCGGGTTTCGGGGCTTTCGCGCCGTTGGCCAGATCCACGGTGGGATCGTCTGAATCGCGCAGCTCACGCTGGAAAATCTCCGTCCAGAAGTTGCTCTCTTGCTCGGACATGTTTTTGAGGCGAAGACCGCATCCAGGGCAGAAATCGTCGTTGGTGATGAACTCGTTCGGCTTGTTGGCGCGCTTCTTTTTCTTGGTGCCTTCGAGAGATTTGGCGGTGATCACCTGATTCTCGTCGTCCAGTTCCTTACGCGCGAGCATGGCCTTCACCACGGTCGCCTGGAACTCCTCGGCCACCTTCTTCACTTCGGGATTGCCTCCACCGGCACCGCCGCCCCGGCCGCCGCGACCACCACCTCTGCCTCCGCCAGCGGAAGCGGGAGCGGGCGCAGCCTTTTTCATGAGCGCCTGCCACGCGTCCTTTTCGTGATACTTGTCCGTGGTCTTGCCGAGGTACGCGATCCACCGGTCGAGAAGTTCGTAATCGAGTTTCCGCGCTTCCACGACCGCATCTTTTTCCTTCTTCTGCCCAGCCACCTCGTAAACGCCTTCGAGGTAGTTCGCAGTCTGGAAAGCCAGCGACTCCGACAACGACGCGCTCAACGCGGTCTGCATTTCCTGAAGAACCTTCTGCTTCTTCTCGACCTCCGCTTCGATCTTCAAATGCTCCTCGACCACCGCTTTGGGAGCAAGAGGATATTCACGGTAAGAAGTGTTCTTGAACACTCCGGCCAGCGAGTAATAATCGGTCTGCGGAATAGGATCGTATTTATGATCGTGACAGCGCGCGCATGCGACCGTCAGCCCGAGGAATCCGCGGCTCACCACATCCACGCGATCGTGCCGCTCGTCGGCGCGCGTCACTTCGACCGAGCCATTGTCGAAATACCATGGTCCCAGGCCGAGGAATCCGGTCGCCGGCAGATTCTTATAACGAATTTTTTCGTCGAGAAGATCGCCCGCCAGCTGCGCCTTCACAAATTGGTCGTAGGATAGATCGTCATTGAACGCCTGGATCACCCAGTCCCGATACAGATACGCGTTCGCGTAGGGAAAATATCCGCGTGGAAACGGATTCAAGCTGCGATAATCGTCCTCGCCGAAGCGCGCCACGTCGAGCCATTCGCGGCCCCAACGCTCGCCATAATGCGGCGATGCCAGCAGGCGATCGACGACTCTTGCGAACGCCTCGGGCGACGTATCCTTATCGAATGCCGCGATCTCCTCCGGCGTCGGAGGCAGACCTGTAAGGTCCAGCGTCGCGCGGCGAAGAAGGTCGTGTTTGCTCGCCGGACGCACCGGCTTCATCCCGTCTTTTTCAAGACGCGCCAGAATAAATTTGTCGATCGGAGATTTCGGCCACTTTGCATCCTTCACAGCGGGTGGTTGCGGGTCCTTTAACGGAAGCAGCGACCAGAACACCTTGCGTTCCGGAGGAATGACGTACTTGCCGTCGGTTTTCGTCGTGGTCGTCAGCGGTCCAGCAGCTTTGGGCCAAACGGCGCCGGCCTTCACCCAAGCCACCAGGTCCTCGACCTCGGAAGCCTTCAGCTTCGTCCCCATCGGCATCTTCAGCTTGGGATCGGTTTGACGTACAGCTTCGATGAGAATACTTTTATCGGGATCGCCCGGCACCAGGGATGGCCCTCGGCTGCCGCCCTTCAGCATCGACTCGCGGCTGTCGAGCCGCAATCCGCCCAACGCGGAATCGGTATGGCAGGCATAACAATTGGTGGCGAGAAGAGGCCGGATCTTCAGCTCAAAATAATCCGGCGCCGCCGCCGTGCCGGACTGCGCATGGAGAGCGCCCACTGCCAGACATAATAGTGCGATTGAGCTCGGCAAACAACGCATGATAGATCTTGAGTCTCCCGACCATTTCAGTTTAGTCCGTCGTGAGCGGCTTAGTGGCCAGGATTGGCGTCGCCGCGTCAGAACCGGAACGTCACCCGCAGCTACCGGACGAGGGCGGGAATCCAGAAACGCAGCTACGGGACGTTCGCTGAATGGTCATTTCTACCATTTCTTCCCCCTGCGTGTCAACGAAATGCGATTTCGAGTTATACTAAGCGGAACATCGGCCACGCCGCTCGGTTATTGGTTCTCCCGTCAGGTTTTCAAATACTCAATGGAGATTGTATGCGTATTCTGATCGGACTCTGTTTCGCACTCATGATGACGGTGTCCGGAGCGCAGAGCAACTCAAAAAAAGACGCAAAGCATGCGAACCCGGGACCTAAGGAAGGGATCAAAACTCCCGGCGTGCAGATTCCGTTCGTCCGTTTGAAGGCCGAAGTCGAGCTGCCGCTGGCGCCGCGTTGGATTGTTTTTTCCGATTCGATTTTGATCCCCAACAAGAGCGGCGCATTGGAACGGCTCGATGCAAAAACCAATAAGCTGGTCGATCCAGTCGCCGGGGCGAGTAAGCTATGCGGGGGCGCGGCGGCGGCATTCACCAGTTTGTGGATTCCCAACTGCGAAACGCATGCGCTGATGCGCTTCGACGCCAAGATTGCGGCCGATCCGAAGGCGGTCAAAACCAAGTCCGGCGGGCGTGGGCGTGGTCCCTCGTTCGAGGCAGAAGCGAAGCCAACCGATGCGGCGACGCCTGCCGCCGACTCCAAGCCAGTGGCACTAACCAAACTCGCCGAGCCCGTGAAAATCGATTCCGGTGTGGGAGCCGCGGTGCCCGCGGTCGCCGCCAATGCCGACAGTGTCTGGATTCTTAGCGACGAAAAAACGACCCTCTCGCGCGTCGATCCCGACCAGAATAAGGTCGTCTCCGAACTGCGACTTCCGGGCGGCTGTAACACTTTGACATTCGGAGAAATGGCTCTCTGGGTCACCTGCCCTTCGGAAAATCGCGTGCTGCGGATCAATCCGGAAACCACGCTTGTCGAAAAACGCATCGAGGTGTCGCCGCAGCCGACCGCGCTGGCCATCGGACAATCGTCGCTGTGGGTGCTCTGTCTGAAGGACGGAAAAGTCGAGCGGATCGACCCGAAAACCAACAAAGTGACCAAGACTATTGAAACCGCGGTCTCCGGCGCAACCGCGGGCGGCATCGCCTTCGGACAGGGTTCCATTTGGGTGACCCTCAGCGGCTTTCCAATCACGCGAATCGATCCGGTCAGCGAGAAGGTGGTGCAGCAATTCTGGGGCCCGGGCGGAGGCGCGATTCAGTTCGGCCAAGGCTCGTTGTGGCTGACGAATCTCGAAGAGGGCACGTTGTGGAGAATCGACCCCAAGCGAATTCTCGCGACCTTATCTGAATAGCCATGAACAACCGACTGATACTCCCGATCTTCCTGCTATCTCTTGTAAACGCGCAGGACCCGCCGGACCAGCAAAAGAAGCGTCCGCAGCGTCCTCCGAAGCCCGGCGTTTCAACTCCTGGAGTCAGGCGCGAAATGTCGGCCATCAAACCCGACGCCGTATTTCCCATCGAAGGTACTCCGGATTGGCAGGTGCTCACCGACGACGCCGTTTGGGTTACGAATGGACCCAAAGGCACCGTCCACCGTCTCGACATTAAGACCAATCAGGTCGTTGCGGCGATTACCGTGGGGAGGAAGCCATGCTCGGGACTCGCGGCGGGGTTCGGCAGCATCTGGGTACCGAACTGTGGCGACAAGACGCTCTCTCGAATCGACATCAAAACGAATCAGGTCGCCGCGACGCTTCCGTTCGGGCCTGCCGATAGCGAGGGGGGAATCGCGGCCAGCCCCGATAGCGTCTGGATGCTCACCGACAAGAAGGGAATCCTCTCGCGTATCGATCCGGCGTCCAACAAAGTGGTAGCAGAGATCGTCGTGACGCCGAATTCCGCGTCCTGCATCTACGCCGAAGGCGCGGTGTGGATCACCACTCCGGAAAAGAAGCTCCTCACCAAGGTCGCTCCGAAGACAAATCAGGTTATCGCGACCATCGAGGTCGGCCCCGGCCCGCGATTTCTCACCGCTGGAGCCGGTTCCATCTGGACCATGAATCAGGGTGATGGCACCGTCTCCCGCATCGATGCGAAAACGAATAAACTACTGGCGAACATCGAAGCGGGCATTCCGGGCCCCGGTGGCGAGATCGCATTCGGAGCGGGTCACGTGTGGGCCACCGCATTCCAGATTCCCATCACTGAAATCGATCCTGAAAAAAACGCAGTGGTCAAACAATGGTTCGGCCCCGGCGGCGACTCCATCCGGGTCGGCCACGGATCGGTGTGGCTCTCCAATCTCCGCGAGCAGAACGTCTGGCGATTCAAGATCGACCAGCCGTAATCGGACTCTATTTCAACCCTTTTCAGCAACATCCCACTTTCATTCGTAGGCATCCACGCGACCGTACCCTACTTTATAGGCAAGGAGTTCATGTGCTCTGCCAACGGAGAGCGGAACCGGCCAAGAAGGGTAATTCTAGATACTTGCTCTGAGGGCCTGCGTGCGTTGGATGTCCGTCGGTACACGACCGATCTTCCTGGTCAGCCGAAGTAAAATCCTGGCTAAAGGGCGCCCGATAAATTTTTGGAGTTCTTTGACAACTTGAATCAGCTTGGTTGCAGGTGGGCCAGGGCCGTGCCCTGCCAGCACGACGATTCCACGTCTGCGATCAGCCGCGCCAGCTCGTCTTCATCGGAATCGAAATCGAGATGAGGCACATCCATGTCGAGCGCAACGGCCGATCCTCGCTCATTTTTCTTGAGCGCAATCACCCGCGTCCCCAGGCACACCGCTTCGCGCGTGTTGTGGGTGACGAACACCACCGTCGTCCCGCTCTCATGCCACAAGTCTTTCATCAATCGCTGCATCCCGCGCCGAGTCCCAGGGTCCAGCGCGCTGAATGCCTCGTCCATCAACAGCACCGGCGGTTTCATGATCAGAGCCTGCGCAATCGCTACTCTCTGCTGCATTCCGCCCGAGAGCTGATGCGGATACTTCTTCGCATCAGCCTCGCTCAAACCGGTATGCCGCAGATAGCGCAGCGCCTCTTCTCGAAACCCGCGCCGGCCAAAGAATCTTCCTGCCGTTACTTCAGGGCCGAACGTCACATTATCGAGCACCGTCTTATCGGGAAATAGCGAGTACCTTTGCGGCACATAGCCGCAAGTCCGGTCCGGCCGCTTTCGCTCTCGACCCCGCACCAGCACGCGGCCTTCGGTGGGATGTTCTTCCGCCAGAATCAACCGCAGCAGCGTCGATTTTCCGCATCCTGTCTCTCCGACAATCGAAACGAATTCGCCCGCGTCGATCTCCAGATCGATCCCGTTCAAGATACGCCGCGAAGCGTATTCAACGATCGCGTTCTGGATCTGGATACTCATTCCCGAGGCCTACTCCTGAAACCATGGATGCAGTTTTTTATTCAGCGTGCTCATCCCCAGGTCGACCGCAAACAGCAGCAGTGCGACCCACAATACATAGGGAAGAATCGTATCCATCCCCATATGCCTCCGCAGCAGTGCGATGCGGTACGCCAAACCGTCGGTCGATGCGATCATTTCACCCGCGAACAGAAACAGCATCACCGCCTTCAGGTTTAGCCGGATGCTATTCAGCACCCGCGGAAAGATCTGCTTCAAAACGATGCGATACGCGATCGCGAAATCCCCCGCCCCCAGCGTGAATCCCTTCACGATCTGCTCCCGCGGCACGCTCTTGGTCAGATTCACTGTGTCGAGAATCACCGTCGGAGCCACTCCAATCACGATCAGCATGATCTTCGACAGCTCATCGATCCCGAACGCGATGAACAAAATCGGCAGCAGCGACAGAGCGACAATCTTATCGAAGAATTGAAAAAATCGCAGGAAGAACGCCCCCATGTATGGAAACATCGCCATATGCAGCCCCAGCAGCACCGCTGGAAATAACAGGGCGACACTGATCAAAAACCGCCGCGCCGTCGCGATCGTATCGGTGGCCAGCATACTGCCGCGAACACGCTGGATCAGCGTTTGAGGAGCCTCCTGCGCCTCCGCTCCCTCCGCCGGTTTCGCCGCGGCTTCTTGAAACGCCCGCACCATTTGCGTCACCGTCGGCATCACCCGCTCGTCGGGATTCTCGCGATGACGCTGCTCGGCCGCATAAAAATACGCGATAATTCCCGCCGCGAATAAGAACCACGACAGCACCCACGACGGGACTCTCGCCGGCTGAGCGTCAATTCGAAATAGACTCATAGTTTCCCCTGGGCCGCCATCTGCATATACGCTGGATTGAAACGCAGCCGCACGCGATCCGGCTTGCCCAACACGCTCGCGTCGGGAAACTGAATCGCCACATCGTCCGCCGATGCCGTCTTCTCTCCCAAAAGCCCGTGCGAGAAACAAAACTTACGCACCAGGTCCATGGTCTTTTTCAGATCCGGAGCCGTCGTCTGCTCGACCGCCGATTGCGGCGTATAAAACATGTGCGTCGTCGAAAGCTGCTCCTTATAGGACGCCAGCGTGTCCTCGGACCCCTCGGCAATCGAAGTAAGGGTCTTATCGGCGGCAGGGCCTGTCATCTGCCCCATCACTTCGTACCAGGCTCCCGTGATCGCCTTTGCGAACTTGTCGCCATCGGGTTTTTTCAACACCTCTGTGCGGACGACCAGAAGATCCAGAATCTCGCCGGGAATCTGCGACGAATTGAAGACGATCCTGACGTCCTTCGCCTTCGCGATCTGCGACACCATAGGCTTCCACGTCACCACCACCTGCTTGCCAGGATTGGTAATGAACGCCGAGGCGATATCCGCATCGGAGGTATTGAGATACTTTATTTTCTTGATCTGGCTGTCGAGTCCGTTCATCGCCATGCCGCGCTCGATCAGGTACTGCGAAACCGTCTTCTCGACAATCAGCACCTGCCTACCGGGAATTTGGCCCAGCGTCACGCCGCCTCGCGTAATCACCGCGTCATTGCCGTTCGAATAATCGCCGACGATAATTGCGCTGGTATCCACCCCCGCCGCCGCCGGCATGTCCAGCGCCTCCATATTGGTCATCGCGCACGCGTCGATATTTTTCGCCACAAACGCATCCAGAGACGGCGCGTAATCGAAACGCTGCACCTTGATCGCGACACCGTACTTGTCGGCCCACTTCTTGAGAATCCCCGATTTCTGCATGTAGTAATAAGGATTCCAGCCGACGTAAACGCTCCAGCCGACAGTGAAGGAAGGCTTTTGCGCGAAACTTCCCGGCGCAAGCACGGCAAGCAGTATGAGGAAGCGGCCAAGTGACATGATGAGAAGTCGATCCACGCCACAAGGCAGGAACGGCAACCTGGCCGATTAGATAGAGTTTAGCGCACTAGTGGGGCGGCGAGATGCGGACAGACGCACCATATCGTAAGTGGTCGCAACTAGTAAACTAAGGAATCCGCGAGGAGCCTGCATCATTCGTCCCTATCCCGGCCAATTCGTAAAATCCTGGTCGCTCAAGGGAGCACCCGATGACTCCCCGGAGATTCTGATCCGCCCGATCCGCCCCGAGGACGAGTCCTTGATGGCGCGCTTTCACGCCACTCTCTCCGAACGCAGCGTCTACCTGCGGTACTTCCACATGATTCCTCTCGATAGCCGCATCGCGCACGAGCGCCTCACGCGGATTTGCTTCATCGATTACGATCGCGAAATGGTGCTGGTGGCCGAACGCCACGATCCCGCCACCGGAGAGCGTGAGATCCTCGCCGTCGGCCGGCTCACAAAATCGGATCAGGCCAATGAAGCTGAGTTTGCCCTGCTCACCGCCGACAAGTTCCAGGGACATGGATTGGGGACCGAGCTGGTGAAGCGGCTTATCGAGATCGGCCGCGCCGAAGGACTGGATCGCGTAATTGCCGATATGCTGGGCGAAAACCGGCAGATGATCGAGATCTGCCGGCAGCTAGGTTTCCATCTGCGATACGACGGGGATGGCGTCGTCAAAGCGGATTTGGAAATACGCCCAGCCTGACGAACTATTTCTTAAGGCTTTTCACGTACGCTGCGACGTTATCGAGCGATGCTCCCGTCACGGTGAGTACCGGCTTCATTTTCCCTTTGCCCGCGCTGACGGCGGTCTTAATATCCGCGTCGCTAAAGTCCGTCGTCTTAAAATCCTTGATCTCGACCTTCATCATCTTGGCGACTCCGGCGTTCGGCGTCCCATCTGCGCCGTGGCAGGACTTGCAGGATTTGTCGTAAACCGCCTTGCCCGCCGCCGCGTCAGCCGCGCATACCGCCGTCGTGGAAAAAGCAGCCAGCGCCGCCGTCATCAGAATCGTTCGCATGTGTAATTCTCCTTTGGTTAAATATTTACTGCCGTTGAGCCTTCGCGATCGTGTCCGCGAGCCCCAGTGTCTTCAAAACGTCAGGCGCCGCCTCTTCCACCGCTAGAGCGTTATGACAGGTGGTGCAATCCTGTGTGATCGTCTTTTTATCGGATGTCGCATGATCCTCGTCATGGCAGCGGAAGCAACCGGGATAATCCGCATGTCCGAGATTATTCGGATACGTGCCCCAGGTCACCTTCAGATCGGGGAAAACATTACGCCCGTAGATTCCGGCGATGGCGCGCCCGGCCGCCTGAACGTCTCCCGCTCGCTGACGGGCGATATCCGGATATTTTTCGTTATAGAATCGCGCGAGCCCGGCCGCGATTTTCTGTTGCGCTTCTTCGCCGGTCTTATAATCCGCCTTCAGCAGTTCCACCGCGTTCTTCTTGACGAACGGCAGCCCGCTCGCGATTTCGCCGGATGCCAGCGCGCCATCCACTGCGCTGTCCGGTAGTTCGAAGGAGTGCGCGGGGCGATTGTGGCAGTCTACGCACTGCATCTCGAAAGTCTGCATCGCTCGAATGGCGTCCGGCTTCACGCCGCTCGCCAGGTACGTGCGCTTGCTTCCCTGGGCGTCTTGATACTCCACCCATGGGATCGCCTGCCGCTTTTTATCGGAAGCGGCATACCGGATGTGAACGCCCGGGCCCATGTGCATTCCATGGATCCCGCCGGTCGCGCCGCCGCCCACCATCATCATCAGCACCGTCTCCGAGCGCGTGTTCGCCTCGTCGTCTTTATACTTCGTGATGATTTTCATTCGAGGCCCGGCGATGCGTTCCCGCGTGTGGCATTGCTCGCATGTATCCGCCGACGACACCAGTTTGTTATCCTCCATGGCCGACTCGATCGGTCGCGGAAACGTGTTGAAAATGACAGCAACCAACTGGTTGGTCCCGGCCATCTTGGCGTGGAACCAGCCCTCCGCGCCCGGCGCGATGTGACACTCCGCGCACCCCACGGCCTCATGCGGGGGACGTTTGTGCGCGGTAAACTCGGGCTGCATCACATGGCAGCTCTGTCCACAAAACTGCGGTGTGTCCATGTGCTGCACCGCGCGATAACTGAATTGGCTCCCGATAATGACGTTCGCCACCGTCATCACGGAAAAGAAGATTGCCGTCCGGCGGAACTCGGTTTTGCGATCCGGAAGAGTATCGATGGTAGCCGCGATGTGACGCTTGGACAGGAATACGCCGATCGGAATCAGAACCAGACCGACGAAAAATATCGCCGGAATGACAACAAACAGCAGCAGCCCGATGTAAGGGTTGCCGACCGTGCCGCGCAGGTTGGTCGGCAGCAGAAAGAGCCATGAGAACCCGGCGAGCGTGACCAGCGCCGTTCCCAGCATGCTGATCCAGTGGCTCGCGAGCAATACGAGAATCGGACGCTTCTGTGAATCGTTCATCATTTCTTTGCGTTCAGATAGGCGATCAGATCGGCCATTTGCACGCCCTCAAATCGCGGCCACGGGATGCCGTCCTTCTTCATTTGCGCGAGCATCGACGGACCGTGCCGCCACAACGCGGCGACCATCGTCGTGCCGCTATAATGGCCAGCCCCAATCAACTTCGGCGCCTTTCCAGCGTCTTCGTGACACCCCGCGCAATGCTTAGCGGCGAATACACGCCGTCCGTTCGAAACCACCCCCGCGTCCTCGAAAAACTGTTGCGCCCAAAGATAACCGAGCAGCTCCCGCATCTCGTCCGGCGCGAACTTGGTTACCTTCGCGCCCGCTTTCGACATGATCGGTTCATGATTCCACATGGCCGCCGCGATGTCCGTCAGCGTCTTCCCGCGAGTGCTCCGGGAGAGGTCAACCACCGAAGGATGGCAGTTCGCGCAGCCCCTCGCGCGAAAAACCGCCTCACCGTCCGAGCCCGCACCGATCCGAAACGAGGGCGGGACCGACGGAGGGAACGGCAGGTTTCGCAGATAAACCAATATATCCGTCAGATCCTGTGCCGTCAGCGCGGGCCACGCCTGATGCTTCAACTGTGTTTCGGCAAGCATCATGGAAGCATGATTCCACATCGCCTCGGTCAGCGCCACCGGATCGGCCAGCGATTCCCACTGGCTGACAGGCTTCACTCTCGGCAGCAGCCCTTCTTTCAGACCGTGACAGTTTGAACAGCCTCGCGATGCGAACGCGCGTTTCCCTCGCGCCGCGTCTCCCGGCGTTTCGAAAAATCGCGCCGAGTAGAAATACGCGAACAGATCGGCCGCCGCCTGGTCGTTCATAAAACCCGCCGCGATCCCCTGTTGCTTCATCGCCGACCACATCGCCGGTGCGTGATTCCACATGGTAGCGGCCAGCGACGCCGGCGTGAATCCGCGATCCACAATGCGGCCCAGATCGGGTCCAATCGAGCCCCCTACGCCGTTCACGCTATGGCACTGTACACAGGAAAGCGTGTCGAACAAGTGCCTTCCCCGCGTCGAATCGGCGCTTAAATCGGCGCCGCGCATCACGCCCGCGCCTAGTAACATCACGACGATCGCACGCTTCATCGCGTATACCTCATTCCGACCGACGCCAGATGCGTTCCGAATCCTTCATAGGGAGTAAACGCCTCCCCATATCCGTAAAACCACCATTCGGCGAACGCCCGCGCGTGCTTCGACAGGGGAACCCACAGCTTCGCCATCGGCTGATAGTAACTGGTTGGCCGCGTGCCGCTCGAAATAAATAGGGACCCGCCCGCTGTCAGTTTCGGCGCCACCACACCCCAATGCCCCAGATTCAAATTGAACAGAGCCGTTGCCGTGTGCGCGTTCTCGCTATAATCCGAAGTCGCCTGCGTCAGCGTCTCGGGCACCAGATAGAAAATGTCGGAACGAAGCGACGACCAGCTATACGATCCCTGAAAAGTAACGATCTTCCCGCTGTTAGGCGACCAGAATATCGAGGCCGCCTCCTGCTGCGACCGGAAGGTGTAATTGATTCCCGGCGTCGGGTTTTCGTTATTCAGATAAGTGAAATCGAGCGCCACGCTGAGCGAACCCGTCGCCTGGTATCTCGCCTGCATACGCACCTTTTGATAATCGTACAGGCTGGTATTGAAATACACGCCGCCGCTCGATGCCACTTCCGTCTCCGCGGTCAGCAGTAGCTTCTGAATGGGCCGGTACACGATCCCTCCAAGGCCGACGTTCCGGCGCAGCTTCGCTTGCTCCGATCCCGTGAGTTCCCCGCCCTGTGGGAGTACCGCGTCGCTCGCCTCACCCCAAACGTAGCGGTACCCTCCCCGAAGCGTCAAATGCGACGTCACATCGAAAAAAAGATTGGTTTCGATCTGGTTGTAGTCGCTTACCAGAGACGACTGGAGCAGCAGCGCCGTCTGCTGCGCTCCGCCCACGGGCACAATCGTCTGTACCGACGACGAATTCCCAGCATCGTGCATCCGGTCGGTCAGCCACGATTCGGTGATGCGCACGCGCTTCAACGGCCGGATCTCAGCGCCGAGATTCGCGGTCGTATGCGGAAGCTTCGCCGCCGCCGAAACCAGATACTGCTCGCTCTGATAAAACACGACCTCCGACGGCAGATACAAATTCCCGGTCGCGTTTTCCTGATAGTGGACGTTCGAACTGGGCTGGCTGAACAGGAATTGCCCATACACATCCATCCAGGAAAATGCATTGGAGCTGACCAGAGCTTTCGTATAGGCGCTCGATCCCGAGATGCCGTAGGATGCCGCAAGACTCGTCAGATCCAGCTTCTGGCCGAAGATCGGAGTGTTCAAATTTCCCGGGTTGACCGCTCCCGGACTCTGATACAGGCTCTGAGAACTCGAAAACGTCGTACCGCCCTCTTCGATGGTCGCGTGGAATCGTTTCAGCTCAAAACGTACGCCCCCGCGATACAGGTTCGTCAGATCGTTCAGGCCGGTCGGCACCGCGTACTCGTTGGAGTTTTGCGTAAACGCCATCACCCCGTTCCCCGAATTCGCGTCGCGATCGTAAGCCACATAGGGAACGAACCAGTTGCCCGGCAGCAGGTCGAGCGTATAGGAGCCGATGTGCCGCCGGGTATCGAACGACTGCTCATCGAGAATAATCCCGCGCGTCAGCAGCGGATCGGCATAGGAAGGCAGATTGTTGAAGTACGAAAGATCGCGATAATCGGCGTCGAATCGATACAGCTTCGACTTTGCCGCATCCAGATGAAAGGTTCCATAAGGATCGCCGCCCCACCCCGATGCCCGTATATGCATCGCGTCGAAGAAGCGCTTTTTCGGGTCGATCAGCGTCATATCCGCGCCAAACAATTTCGGTCCCGCGCCCAGATTGACGACACTGCGATAGGTTTCGAGGCTTCCATTTACGCCGCTGCGCCAGCGGTAGCCGAAATCGATCCATCCACTGAGATCCGGCTCCGGAACCGGTACTGGAGACGCTTGCGGTTTCGCATCGGTAGCCGAAGCGGCCGGCGCGGGCGCCGCGGTTTGGGTGGAAACTGCCGGTGCCGCCGGGGTCGAAGCTGCCGGTGCCGGTGCGGCGGGCGGTGGCGAAGCGGGCGGCGTCTGAGCCGCCAGCGGGAGAGCCACGACCATTGCCAGCAGGATTCTCATTTGAGTAAATTCCTGTCCACATAACTTCCGTGAATCTTCTGGTGGCAGACCGTGCAGTTCTGAAAGCGAGGCGACCTCAGGTCATGAAACGCCGGCGGGACCACGCCCAGCGTTCCCGCCGTTCTTATCGACGGTAGATTCGCATGGCACTCCAAACACACCTGTTGAACCTGCGGCCGGTCGAGCATTCGCGGATTCGCTGAACCGTGCGCCGCGTGGCACGTCGAACATCCTTCGAATCGCACCGGCCCATGCTCGAATGTGAAGGGACCCCGCTTGTCGCCATGGCAGTTCAGGCATCCCGGCTCGTTCGCGCCGAACGACTGCGTCATCGCCGGCTTCATGCTTCCGTGCGGATTGTGACAATCGACGCAGCTCATCGCGCCCTCGGGCAGTTTATGGTGAAACGGCTTCTGGAACTGCGCCGCCACCGTTACATGGCAGCTTTCACACAGCGTGTTGATCGCGTCCGTTTTCCGCACCACCAGCACTTCTGGAGCCGTCGCGTGAATCTTGTGGCAAGTCGTGCATGCCACCTGATCCTTGGCGTGGCTGCTTTGCAACCTGCCCATGTGGGTCGGCTGATTCACGTGACAGGTGAGACAGATTCCATCGACGGCGGCCGCGCCCAGCTTTCCAGGATTGCGAATGTCAGCCGCGTCGGCGGACCCGGCGTGTTTCGCTCCCGGGCCGTGGCACGATTCGCAAGCCTTCCCGTCGAAACCTCTCTTCTTGTCCTTACCGTCGACTAAATGGTGCGGAGTCGCGGCAAATGCTTTGCCGATATCTTCGTGACAGGTCGCGCAAGCTTCCGATCCCGCATAGGGAGATACGGTCGCCGGAGCATCCTGGCCTCGCGCCGCCGCTACAAAGAGTGCGCAGACCAGGACACTTTTAATATTGCGCATGCACCTGATCGACGGCATAAGCGGCGCCGGCGCTGTGGCAGACCGTGCAGGATTCCCCAAGCACGGTCGTGTTCGCCAGGAAGTGCGACGCACTTGCCAAATCGACATGGCAGCCTGAGCAGGCCGAGGCGACCGCTGGCACCGGATTGACCGGCCCTTGTGGATCCATCACTGCGTTCTTGCCGATGGGCAGATTCTGTTCGCTCGAATTGACGTGGCACAGCGAACAGTTCCGCGTATCGGTGGCCACCCCTGTCGGGCTCATGGCCGGGAACAGCGTACTCGAAAAGTCGTTATGGCTGCCGCCGAAGCCGACCACGACGTACGTTCGGTTGAACGCCTGCATATTGATGCCGTAATGGATCCGGTGCACCAACAGGTTGAAGTTGATGCCCTGAGGCGGCGCCGCCTTATCCGCGGCAACCGTAGCTGCTGCCCGGGTACTCGCGTCTGTGTTCGAAGGGTTGTGGCACATCACGCAGTACTCCGTGTTATTACGCAGCGTGCCGTGAAGCGAAAGCGCGACGTGGCAGTTGTTGCAGTTGCCGATCTGCACTACTGTTCGCCTGTCCACCACCGGCGACCCATCCACCGAAAAGTACACTACCTTATTAGGTGCTCCATATTGGATGCTTAACTGCGAGGTTGTCCCCGGCAGAACGATCTCGGTCCGCCGCGCCTCCACGCCAATTGCGTAGGTCCCCGTTGACGCCGCCGGCACAATGTGCGTGAAGGTGTACTGGCAGTTCCCGTTGTTGTCGCAGGTGGCGCCAGAAGCGCTTTCGGTCACGTATCCGGGAGCGGTGACGTTATATCCATAGTCGGTGGTCGGTCCCGCCATGGTGAACGAGATGGAACCCAATTTCGAAAGCGGAATGCCCGCCCCCGCGGTGTTCACGACGGTGAAGGAAACCACCGGCGCGGTGCCAGCGGTTCCGTTCTGCACCTTCGTGATATTGACAACCAGGCCCGCTAGCAGACTCGATGTGGTCGGCGCGATGTGCGCTCCTTTAATCGAGGCATCGAAGTCGATTTCGCCTTGCGGAATGTGGCAGGTAGCGCATTCGTTGTCGTCAAACTGCGGTCCGCCGGGGTGATTCACGCCGGTCGCGAAATTCACGTCGTCGTGGCAGGCCCCGCAAGCCGTGCGCGTCGGATTGGTCAGATACGCGGTGGCCTGCGTTGCACCCGTAGTCTGCGAGTGACAAGTTTCGCAGCGCCTCGGATCGCCCGGATCCGCCGGAAAAACGACTTTCGAGAAATCGGTCCCATTGATAATTAAAGGGGTTCCGGCAATCACGCTGGGCAGACTGGCTCCCATGTGCATCTCGTGAATCATGACCTTCAAATCCAGCGAGCCGCCGGTCGTTGTGTCAATGTTTTGTTGGGTATGGCACAGCACGCACATCTCGATGCCGCGCCGCCTTCCTCCATGCCACGACAACTGGTCGTGACAGGAATCGCAACTGGCGGTCTTGATTATGTCGTGGATTTTCACCACCTTAGCGCCGTTCGGAACGAAGTTGAACTCCGCGCTGGCATAGTTCGTGCCCAGATTGAAAACGGTCAGCACGCGCGAAGCGTAGATGCCGATGGTATGGGTTGCGGTGACGTCAAAACCGATTGGGGCTTTAGTATGAAAGACATACTGATATTGTCCCGGCGCGATATTGGTGACGACGCCGCCAGAATCTACCCCGGGTTGGGCCACGCCGGCATTTACCTTTGTGGTGTACGCGAAATATTCTTCCTGATTGTTCGGCAGCACGGCGGCTATATAACCGAGGCTGATGGGGCCGGGGGTGGTCGCTCCGGTCGTATCCAGAGGTAAACCGTTTGGATCCGTCAACGTATAGGTTGCAGTGATGGTGCCGTCAGCGGCAATCGTTGCGGAATTAATGGTGATTGTCAGACCCGGGTTGACGAAATCGAGCAACGTCGCGTCCGCATAAAAGGCCTTTTCGTGAGGCGAGAACCGGTGTTTCTTCGTCTGACCGGTCAAACTCATCACGAGCGCCGCGGCGATCGCCGCTGCTCGGACGTACCGTTTCCACTGTTTCACACTCCAAGACAGTGCACGTTAACAGCCCTTAAAAGCCCTTATATTGTCACTTTGCGCTCGTTAAGAGGCCTTATTTGACCTTATTTGGTCAGTTGGAGGCCCCGGAAGTGCTGTAAAGTTGAGCTGGAGACCAAATCTGAATCCGGAACCACACGAAGGCCCCGTCGAAAAGTTCTTCGCGGATTTGGGTCCCGGCCTGGTTACGGGATGCGCCGACGACGATCCGTCCGGTATTTCGACGTATTCGATGACCGGAGCCACGTTTGGATACGGTCTGCTGTGGACGGCGCTGCTCTCCTTTCCGATGATGGTGGTGATCCAGACCATGTGTGGGCGCCTGGGGATGGTGACGGGGCGCGGACTCTCCGGTGTGATTCGCCGGCGCTATTCGAAATGGGTGCTTTGGGGGGCGTGTAGTCTGCTGATCGTGGCCAACGTGATTAACATCGCGGCCGACCTTGGGGGTATGGGGGACGCGACGCGGATGGTCACGCGAGTCAGCTCGCTGATCTGGACGCCGTGCTATACCCTCATCATCGTGGCCTTTCTGCTGTGGTCCTCCTACCGCTGGATCGCGCGCATTTTCAAATGGATCACGCTTGTTCTGCTGGCTTACGTGATGACGGCTTTTTTCGCGGGAGTTGACTGGCATCAGGCCCTGGTTGCCACGTTCCGGCCACATTTGATCTGGTCGCACGAGTACCTGGCCGTATTGGTCGGCATCCTGGGAACCACCATCTCTCCTTATTTGTTCTACTGGCAAGCGTCACAGGAGGTGGAAGAGGAGCGCGCCATGGGGAGAACTCTCGCGCAGCGCAAGGGCGCTACGGATGAGGAACTTCGAGGGTTGCGGGTGGACGTGATGGTGGGGATGTTCGCTTCGAATTTCATCATGTATTTCATCATCCTGACGACGGCGGCGACGCTGCATGCGCACGGCGTGGTGAAAATCGAAACCGCGAGGCAGGCCGCGGAAGCGCTGCGGCCTCTGGCGGGGAACGCCGCATTCCTGCTGTTCACCCTGGGGCTGATCGGCACGGGAATGCTGGGAGTTCCCGTGCTGGCCGGCTCCTGCGCTTACGCGGTATCCGAAGCCGCGGCATGGCGGGGATCGCTGGAGAAAAAGCCGCGCGGCGCGAGGAAATTCTACGCGATCCTGGGACTTTCGATGGCGATCGGGTTGGCCATCAATTACACCGGCCTCGACGCGGTCAAAATGCTGTTCTGGTCGGCGGTTCTGAACGGCATCCTGGCGCCGCCCCTGATTCTGCTGGTGCTTCTGCTGACCAGCGATCGAAAAGTGATGGGGGATCGGGTGAACTCGCCCGTCGAAAGGATCATAGGGTGGCTAACCTTCGCGGTCATGGCCGCGGCCGCTGTCGCGTTGATACTCGTATAATCTCAGCGCGATCATCGTTGCTATTTACGTCGACACGACTGTCGACGCGGCACACCTGGAGGTGTGCGCCACAAGCCTTGCCGGCGATTGCGACAGGGGACCGGCGGCAAGGGCCATGCCAACGAATTCGCTGAGACAGGCCACTAAGTAGCTTGTCGCAGGGAAACAGTTAGCATGACTCCCGGCCGACCGTGGCACTTACAGCGTCGACACGAGTGTCGACGCGGCACGCAAGAGTGCGTGCGCCACAAACTCCCATGCCAACGTTGTCACTATTTGGCGGATTTCTGCGCTTCGAGGACTCCTGAATCGACGGTTGCGCCGGTGCGGGAGACGATCTGAAAATTGAACTGATCGCCGGCGATTTCAAACAACCCGAAGGCACGATCGGTATCGAAGCCCTTGGCGGTATCCGGCGACGGATTCAGATTGTTTGGCCGCAGCTCGCCCGAATTGCCGAGAACGAAATAATAAATCCCGTGCTGCGGATTCACCCGTTCATAGACATGCTCATGACCGTTGAGAACCACGTTGACTCCATATTTCACGAAGATCGGTTCCAGACGGGCGCGAAGATCGAGGTCGGAACCGTGAAATTTTCCGTGCGAATACAAAGGATGATGAAAGAAGCAAATTTTCCACGCCGCATTCGAGCCCGATAACTCACGTTCGAGCCAGTCCAGCTGCGCGGGGTCCATATAGTTGCTGTCCAGGGCGAAGAACTGGACGTTGCCGTTCTTGAGCGTGTAATACCGCTGGCCATTCATGTTGAACGGCTTGTAGAGCCGCTCCGACGTATGGTCGTGGTTACCGAGGCAGGCGTAGAATTTGACGCCCGCGTCGCGCAGGGTCTGATAGGGGGTTTCAAATTTCTTCTTAAAGTCCGCGTCGGTTTTCGAGCCGTAGATGTTGTCGCCCATCATTAGGACGAAGTCGAACGGGAAATCCTTGCGGAAGGTCACCATCTGCTGCGCCACCTCGATTTGCGGACGATCGCCTGTCCCGCTGTCGCCAATAATGGCGAAGCGCACGGAGTTGGGCTTCAGAGGAAGCTTGACGGCGGGTCCGATGGTTTGCTGTTCGGCTCCCGACCTCAGAGCTTTGGCGGCGGCGGCAAAGCCGCGGAAGAGCAGAAGTAAAAATACGGATCTTTTCATGGGTTCAGGGAATCGCGTCTGGGATCAGATCGACAACGACGTTCGCCACGGCGTCGCGGAGCACCAGCGCGTGGCCTACGATTCGATACTCCAGTTCGGGAGGCAGACGGGGCAGGTTCAGCAGAATTGTCGGCGGCGTGGATTGCAATGGGATCTTGGCCGGATACGTGTCATTCACATGGAGCGTCAGCCGCACGGGCTCGGCACGGGCCAGGCTCTTTTTAACGTCCCCGTTGTTTTTCTGGGCCGCCATGGCTAATCCAATCAACCGGCGGAACTCTTTCGCGATGGCCGGGGTAAAGATGTCGCCTTGCTTGGCTTGCTTACGCGCGTCCCGAATTTTCTGGACGAGTTCGTCCTGGCGGTCCAGAATTGTCTGGGGCTCGGTCGTCGGTTTGGTCGGAGCAAGCCCCTTCGAGAGACTCTTGTGCAGGCTCATATAATCGTTCATTCGTTTTTCGAAGTCCTGCAAGGCCATCGCCTGAGGATCGACGATGCTGGTCTGGGCGAGGAGGCATGATCCGACGAGAAGTGCAGCCAGTGACATCAGCATACACGTAGATCCGCTTGGAGCTCATTATGTAACAAAAAGTTGAAACTGGTACTCTCAAGTCTGTGGAGTCCGATAATCGCCCTCGTTTAACGATCCTCAAACTCCTCAAACCGTATTCGGGGACTTTGGTGATCGCGCTGTTCGCCGCGATTGGGGAGGGGATCGCGGATCTGCTGGGTCCGTGGCCGTTGAAGCTGGTCTTCGACGACATTTTGAAGCCAAAGGATAACACGGGCTGGTTGAATAACCTGGTCCATTCAGTGGCGGGCACCGACAAGCTGCTCATCCTGAAAATCGCGGCCATCGGCGCACTGGCGATTGCTGTCTTCGGAGCGGTCTTTTCTTACTTCGAGAAATCTTCTACCACCACGGTGGGCCAATGGGTGATGCACGATCTGCGGCGCACTTTGTACGCTCACATCCAGCGCCTGTCTTTATCTTTTCACGATGAGGCGCAAACCGGCGATCTGATCAGCCGCGTCACCAGCGATATCGACACGGTACAGAGCTTTGTCACGTCGGGCTTGCTGAGCGTATTGATCGATCTCATGACCCTGGTCGGCATGATCGTCATCATGTTCTGCATGAACTGGCGATTCACGCTGATCGCGCTCTCAATCGTACCGGTGCTGTTTCTGGTGGTGTTCCGCTATACACGGCTGATCCGCAAATCGTCGCGCGAGGTGCGGAAGAAGGAAGGGCAAATCGTCTCCATTGTGCAGGAGGTCCTGACGTCGATTCGCGTCGTCAAGGCATTTGCCCGTGAAGATTACGAGCAGCAGCGACTGGAAGAACAGAGCCTCGAAAGTGTCGAGATAGCCCTGCGCGCCCGCTCTCTCAAATCCCGGCTCGCGCCGCTCGTTGAAATCATTGTGGGCCTTGGGACAGCCCTGGTTCTATGGTTTGGCGCGCGCATGGTGCTTAACGGCGCGCTGGAAGTCGGCTCTCTCATCATTTTCATCTGGTATTTGGGCAAGATGTACAAGCCGATGCAGGATCTTTCGAAGATGACCGATACGTATGCCAAGGCGTCGGTTGCCTATGAGCGGATCCAAGAAGTTCTGCAATCGGAAAACGAAGTCAAGGATCTGCCGGGAGCGCGTCGCGCGGGAGTGCTGCGGGGCGAGCTCGAATTCGAACACGTCACGTTCGGGTATGAAGCGAATCAACCAGTCCTCAAAGACATGAGTTTCAAAATCGAGCCCGGTACGGTGGCCGCCCTGGTGGGACCGACAGGGGCTGGAAAGAGCACGATTATCGGACTGATTCCTCGCTTTTACGACCCCGAGTCGGGGGTCGTAAAAATTGACGGAACCGACGTGCGCCGCCTGCAACAGAAGTCCGTTCGCGATCAAGTCAGCTTCGTGCTACAAGACACGGTGCTATTCCATGCGAGCGTATGGCGTAACATCGCCTACGGAAAGCCAGGCGCCAGCCGCAAGGAAATTCTCGCGGCCGCGCAGCTTGCCAACGCGCATGAGTTCATCGAAAAGATGCCCCAGGGCTACGACACGATGATCGGAGAACGCGGCGTCACGCTATCGGGCGGCCAGCGCCAGCGGATCGCGATTGCGCGGGCGGTCATTCGAAACACCCCCATCCTGATCCTCGACGAGCCGAGCTCGGGCCTCGATGCCGCTTCAGAGCAGCTTGTATTTGAGGCGCTCGATCGGCTGATGGCGGGAAAGACGTCGGTCGTGATCGCGCACCGCCTCGCTACGATCCAACGCGCTCATAAAATCTACGTCGTGAAAGAGGGAACGATCGTCGAAAGCGGCACGCACGACGAGCTTCTCAAAGCAGCAGGCCTCTACGCGGAGCTGCATCAGATCCAGTTTCAGGCGGCCACGGAAGAAGTGGCCTCAGAGAGCCATTAGCTCCCCAATCCTCTTCTCGACCACCTTCGCGAATCCCTCGATCTGTTCGGGCGTATATCCCGCGGCGCGGAAGGCGTCACGGATCTGCGATGGCGACAGCTTCGCCAGTTCCTCCCCCATCCATCGGGCGTCGCCGCGGGGAACGTGTTTCCCGATCCAGCGCAGTTTCATGCGCCTGGAAAATTCGGAAAGATTAAAAATTACGATCATCGCCGGCCGCGAGGGAACGGCGAAGTCGACGTATTCGCTGTCCTTCCTGGTAATGAAGTGCGAGTGCTGGTACCCTTTCAGATTTCCTTTTGAAATCTCGTGCCGCGGGTTATACCCGGTTGTTCCAAAGCTTGCGCCCAAGTCGCTTACCAGATAGAGGCTCTTCGGACCATCCTCGTAAATCGCGTTGTTATCGTCCTTGAGATCCCAATTATTGATAACAGCCATCATGACTCGCAGGCCATTCCATTCGCGGGTTTTCGTGAACGGATCGTCGCGCCAGGGCCAATTCCCGACCTTTTCTTCTCCCTTAAGATGCCTCTTCAGCCGGACGTTGTGCATCTCGCCGTCCGGGCCGACCAGTTTCTGGCCGCGATGGAGATGCTTAGGAAGGCCTGAGACATGTACGGTCGGCAGGAAATAATCCTCGTTGACCGAATAGCCGACGGCCCATACCAGCCTGGTCGCGGCAGTCTCCGGTCTTGTCTCCGCGCCAAGCTTGATCTTCCACTTGTCGCCGTCCTCGTCCTTTACGTTGTATTTGGGATTCGTACCATCCAAATCCTCATCGACAAAGGTGAATTTAGTTCCACGCGGCTCATGTTTCTTGCCGCCGGGACCATAAAATAGGTCGCGGGTTTGTATGTCCACAGGATTGACCCAAAGCGTTCCCTGCGCACTTTTCACACCCGGATCGGCAATTTTGTCCTTGTCCGCCGCTCGGACCGGCACCGTCATCGCCACGCTGAGGAACGCCAGCGAGAGCGTTATCTTATTGAAATCATGTGGCATCTTAGCATTACTCCTTACACTTGCGGCTCTCCACGCAATGAAAGCAGAGGCACGAGCAATGCCAGTTGCCATCAGCTTGCAAGAGAAATGTTCGTGAAACTCCTAATTCAGCCCGGCGCCGGCGTGAATCCACTGGTCGACGCCATGAATTCCGCCAAGAAAACGATCGATATCGCGATCTTTCGCTTCGACCGGAAAGAAGTGGAGCGCGCGATCATCAATGCCGCGAATCGCGGGGTGCAAGTGCGTGCCTTGATTGCGTACACCAATCGCGGCGGCGAAAAACGGCTGCGCGACCTGGAGGCGCGGCTGCTCGCTGCGGGGATTACCGTTGCGCGCACGGCCGACGATCTGGTTCGCTATCACGCGAAGTATTTCATCGTCGATCACCGTGAGCTCCATCTGCTGGCATTCAATTTTACTTACCTCGATATCGAGCAAAGCCGCAGTTTCGGTATCGTCACAACGAACAAGAAGGTCGTCGAGGAGGCTTCGCGGTTGTTCGAAATGGACGTGAAGCGGCAAACGTATACCGCGGGTCTGGATTGGTTCGTCGTCAGCCCGACAAACGCTCGCCAGGCGCTGACGGCATTCATAAAGGACGCAAAAAAGGAGCTTTACATATACGACCCGTGCGTCAGCGATCCGGCGATGATGCGCGCGCTCGGTGAACGGAGTAAGAACGGGGTCGAAGTAAAGGTTCTGGGTCACTTTACGCGTCACTCGGAGGAACTCCAGGTGTGCAAGCTGCACGATATGCGTCTTCACACGAGAATGATTATCCGTGACCGGAGCCACGCTTTCATCGGCAGCCAGAGTTTGCGAACGGTGGAACTCGACCGGCGCCGGGAGGTCGGCATGATATTCGACGACGCGGCGGTTGTGAAGAGCCTCACGAAGACATTTCTGGACGACTGGAAAGCCGCTGAGACCGCGAAGCTCAACAAGACCGAGGATACCCCAACGACAAAGATGGCAAAGAAGGTCGCGAAAGCCGTCGTGAAGGACATGGGGTCGGTCACACCGATGATCGAGACGGCGATTCAGGAAATGGGCGGCAAGAGCCTGGAGTTTGCGCTGAATCCCGAAGAGTTGGAGGACAGTGTGAAAGATGCGGTGAAGCACGCTGTCAAGGCGGCGGTTAAAGACGCCGTGGTGGCCGAGCCGCAGCTCGCGAAGTAACACTTCCCCCGATTACCAACAATTTGCCTAGGTGCCAATCCGATAGCATTGTAGAATGAATTACTGGATCGGCGTCCACATCTGTCCCCGTCTGCTCATGTTGACAACCCCAGCGAGGTCCGCTATAGTTCTGAAGTACTGACGTATCAATAGTTTGTCGGAGTTCTGGGCAATGGCCAGCAGCGCGGATAAACAAGCGATGGACGTAGACTTCCCCAGCGAGGAAGATTACGAGCATCTGATTGAGGACTACAGCCATCTCGCGCCTCCCTCTGAAGGGGAGCTACTGCAAGGCCACGTCGTAAAGGTCACTCCCCAGGAACTGATCGTCGATTTCGGATATAAGCTCGAAGGCCTGGTACCCATCGAGCAGGTCCGCCAGCCCGACGGGACAGTGCCGTTTAAAGCCACCGATCCCATCGACGTGATGATCGATCGCTCCGCCCCCCAGCCCGAAGGCTACGTGCTCCTATCGTTCTCAAAGGCAAGCAGGCTGCGCATTTGGGACAATCTGGAGCAGGCCATGCGCGACCAGTTGCTGGTCTCGGGGCGCGTCACCGAGCGTACCAAAGGCGGCCTGATGGTGGACGTCGGCGTGCCCGCTTTCATGCCCGGCTCGCAGGTCGACTTGCGCCCCATCCACGATCTGGACCAGTTTCTCAATCAGGATATTCCGGTCAAGGTTCTCAAGATCAATCGCCGCCGCGGCAACGTCGTGGTCTCCCGCAAGCTCGCTATTGAAGAGGAGCTGAAGGCGCGCAAGCACACCGCGATCGAGCACCTTGCCGAAGGCGCGGTCGTCACCGGAACCATAAAAAATCTCACCGAGTACGGAGCCTTCGTCGACCTCGGCGGCATCGACGGCCTTCTTCATGTGAGCGATATGTCGCACGGCCGCGTCAACCACCCGTCGGAGGTGGTCCACGTCGGCGACGAAATCACCGTCAAAATCCTGAAATTCGATCGCGAAAAAGAGCGTATTTCGCTCGGGATCCGCCAATTAACTCCGGACCCCTGGGAGACGCTCCCCGCTCGCTGTCCCGCCGGCAGCCGGATCGTCGGCCGCGTCATGAGCGTCACCGATTACGGCGCGTTCGTCGAAATTGAGCCCGGCGTCGAAGGCCTGATCCACATCTCCGAAATGACCTGGAGCCGCCGCATGAAGCACCCCAGCAAGGTGGTCAAATCCGGCGATCAGGTGGAAGCCGTGGTGCTCGAAGTGAAAGTCCGCGACCGCCGCGTCTCGCTCGGCATCAAACAGCTTGAGGCGGACCCCTGGACCACCGTCGGCGAGCGTTACGCCATCGGTTCGGTGGTCGAAGGCCGCGTCCGTAAGCTCACCGACTTCGGCGCGTTCCTCGAAATTGAGGACGGCGTCGACGGCTTGGTCCACGTCTCTGACCTATCCTGGACTAAGCATGTGAAGCATCCCTCGGAGTTCCTGAAAAAGGGGCAAATGATGCAGGCCGTAATTTTAAGTATCGATGCCCCCAACCGCAGACTCTCATTAGGAGTAAAGCAATTGCAGCCGGATGCATGGGAAAGTTTTTTCCGGTCGCATGAAGTGGGGGATCTGGTGCGCGGCCGCGTATGCCGCACCGCCGCGTTCGGCATGTTCGTCGAGCTGGCTCCGGGAGTGGAAGCGCTCTGCCACAAGTCCGAAATCCCGGCGATGCCGGAGAAGGCCGCGGGAGAAACCGCTCTCCCCATCGGCGCCGAATACGATTTTAAAATTATCAAAATGAATGAAACTGAAAAGAAGATCGGATTAAGCCTTCGAGCCGTAGCCGAAGACGAGGAGCGCACGCGCCTCGAAGATTATCAGCGGCAGGCCGCGGCAGCGACCATGACCATCGAAGAAGCCATGAATATGCGGGGAAAAGGGGAAGGCCGTTAACATGACCAAGGCTGAATTAATTGAAGAAGTATCGCGCGTTGTCGAGATGACGCGCAAGGATTCGGAAGTAATTGTCGAGGCGATTTTCGATAGCGTGGTGAAGAGTTTGCGCACCGGCGATAAAATCGAAATTCGCGGCTTCGGCAGCTTCAGAACGCGCCAGCGCCAACCTCGCGTGGGCCGCAATCCGAAAACGGGCGCGCGCGTCGAAGTCCCGGCGAAGCGCATCCCGTATTTCAAGCCCTCCAAAGAGCTGAAAGACCTCGTGAACGAAGACGCCCGCACATCCGACGCCATCATTCCCGACGGCACACCGATGTAGACCGACGTAAATCGATATGGACCGTCTCTGGAGCCCCTGGAGGTATCGTTATGTCTCCGAAAAGGGGCTTAAAGAGTGTATTTTCTGCGTGAACAGCGCCTTAAACGACGATAAAAGCACGTATATTCTGCACCGCGCGGAAAAGAATTTCGTGCTGCTGAATCTATATCCCTATACCAGCGGCCATCTGATGATCGCACCCTACGCGCACGTCCCCACGCTCTCGGAAACCGAACCATCGGCGCTCCAAGAGATGATGCTCTTGGCCCAGCGCGCCGAAGCGGCTCTGCACAAGGTCTACAATCCCAGCGGCTTCAACATGGGCCTAAACATCGGCGAGTCAGCCGGAGCCGGCATCGCCGGCCACATCCACATGCACGTCTTACCAAGGTGGCCCGGCGACGCAAATTTCATGACGACGATTGGGGAGACGCGAGTAATTCCCGAGGATCTGGAAACGACATATGCGAAGTTGATCGAGGCGTTTTGATGAAGCAAGCACACCTTCTCGTATTGAGCGCGCTGTCGATCTGGGCTGGCAGCATTAGTGGTGTTGTGGTGGACGAAACGGGGGCCTCGATCCGCCGTTCCCACGTGATTGCAACTCGCCAGAATGGCGATAAATCAGAAGCAATTGCGGATGAGGCGGGCCGCTTCATCGTAGGGGATCTGAAGCCTGGCACCTACTCGATTGAGATTTCTTCTCCCGGATTTATTGAAAAGACGATCGAGGATATCAACGTAACAGAGGAGGAAACGCGGCTGCATTCTGTCAAACTTTCTGTGCGCGTGATCCAAACCTGTGAGGATCTCGTCACGCCCGTAGTGGTTTTCACGCCAGCCGGCCGCGACTCGGCAGTATCCGCTCGCGTTCTTCTTGGCTCTGCCACGCGAGCCGCTGGCGCTCGCATTATCGTTTACAGCCAGAAAGGCAATCGTCAGATTCGTTCAATGCGCCCCGATGTAGACGGAAACTTCACGGTAACCGGGCTCCCAGAAGGCAAGTATCAAATACGCGTGCGTCATCCAGGCTATGCCGAACTGATCGTCGACGGAGTCGAAGTGCGGAAGGGATTCAAATCAGAGGTTCTCCCTTTCAGCTTGACCCCCTGCCAGCCGGGAACAACCTGCCCTGCAGTGAAGTGGATTGCACCACCAACGATCTGCCTCTGAAGAAGCTGACTAAGGATCAAGCAAAAGATCTCGCAACCCTGCAAAAGATGAAGGACGAAGATATCGACTTATCCGACATCCCCGAAAGGACGGATTGGAGCGACGCCATCGTCGGAAAATTTTATCGCCCGTTAAAGCAGTCGCTGACGAGCCGCTTGGATGCCGACGTCATCGCCTGGATGAAATCGCAAGGACCCGGATATCAAACGCGAATCAACAACCTGCTGCGCAATGCGATGACATCACCGCGCCGCCGCGCTTAAAGATTCCGCTTTCAACGTGCCTCACTTCCCAGCGAAGCGATCATACTCGGCATGAGTTCCGATCCAAACCCAAGTTATGCAGCCATCTTCCACGACGCCGATGGCGCGATAGTGATCGCCGATTCGGATTGTGAACAAGTCGTCACTGCCCCGCAGCTTTCGGAAGTGTAAAGACGGATGAGATGGCGATGCAAGCCACAGACGGTAGTTCTTTTCAGCGAGGCGCTGAATCTCAACGGGCAATCCTGCAAAGAGTCGCCAGAACTGCTTGGAGACCAGCGAGGTTAGGGCCAATTCTTTGGAAACCCATCCTGCTTGATCTTGGCTTCCTCGCGAAGGAAGTCGAGTTTGCCTGATGCCGCGTCACGATCCATCTGATCGTCCCAACGCTTTTGGTCAAGTTCGAGCACCCAGCGGGCAATCTCGGAAAACTCAGGAGGGCTAAGCTGCTCTATGGCCTGCTCGATCTCTTTAACGCGGCTCATGCTTGTATCCTACCCCAGAACCGGCCTCGATCTTCACATGCTGGCTACTGGCTCTAGGCTACTGGCTACTTCTTCTTCATGGAACCTCACGCTCACCAGCTTCGATACCCCCGGCTCCTGCATCGTCACTCCATATAAAGCCTGTGCCGCTTCCATTGTCCGCTTCGCGTGCGTGATCACGATGAACTGCGTTGTCGTCGCCATCTCTTTCAGCAGCCGTGTGAGCCGCATGATGTTCGGTTCATCGAGCGGCGCATCCACTTCATCCAGAATGCAGAACGGACTCGGCGTGTACCGGAAAATCGCCATCAACAGCGCCATCGCCGTCAGCGATTTCTCCCCGCCCGACAGCAGCGCGATGTTCTGCAATTTCTTTCCCGGAGGCGACGCCATAATGTCGATCCCGCTCTCGTTCAGATTCGACTCGTCCGTCAGCCGCATCTCGCCCAGCCCGCCACCGAACAGCGTTTTGAACATCCCTCGGAAGTGATCGTTGATCGCATCGAAGGCATCTTTGAACCGCCGCCGCGATTCGACGTCCAGCTCCTGAATCGCCTTCTCCGTGTCGCGAATCGAATCGAGCAGGTCCTGCCTCTGCGTGTTCAGGAACTCATACCGCTGCGATGCTTCCTGGAATTCTTCGAGCGCCTGCGTGTTTACCGGACCCAGCGCCTCGATCTTCGCCCGCACATCCTGATATTTCTGCTCGATCTCAGCCACGCCCGTCTCGTCCAATTCCCCTTCTTCGCTTAAAGCGACTTCCTGCGCGCCAACACTGAGCTCCTTGCGCGAAGTCTCATCCAGATACTTCATTTCCGATTGCTTCCGCACCAGCTCCAGCTCGATCTCCGCCCGCCGCTCCTGCGCCGACTGCGATTCAACACGCAAAACTTTGAGCGATTCATCGAGCGCCGCCAGCGCTGCGCGCCCCTCTGCCTCTTGCGCGGCAAATCGATCGACGGAAGCCGCAGCCGCGACCCGGGACTCAGAAAGTTCCGTCGCCCGCTGATCGAGATCGATATTGTCCGCCAGCAATCGAGCCCGCTCCACACCGAGCCGCTCCAACTCGCTTGCCAGATTCTCCCGCCGCGACGCCAGTTGCTTCGTCTGCATTTCGAGGCGCGCCAGCGACGATTTCTCAGACCGCGCGCGCTCTTCTAAACCAGCCAGTTCCGCGCGCAGCGCCGCGTGCTCCTCGCCCACGGTGTGCGCATGACCCTGCAAGCGTTCGAACTCACCTCGCTCGATTTCCAGCGCCTTTTCCTGATCGAACCGAGCCTGTTCCTTCTCGGCAACCAGTGCCTGGCTCTGCTCGCGCTGCGCCCGCGACCGCGCGTCTTCTTTCCCTAAGCGATCCAATTCGAGGCGCGCCACCGATAATCGCGACCCGGCCCGCGCATACTCCTCAGCCAGCTTGCGCTGTTCGTGGCTTAGCGCCAGCGCGTCTTTTTCACGTGTCTGCAACGCCGCGCGAAGCTGCTCCAGATCCTCGGCCATCTGCGCGGTACCGCGCTCCAGATCGTCCAGTTCCGCCGTCAGCGATTCCTGCTCGCGCTCACGGGTCTCTACTTGTCCAATCAAATCGCGAAGCTCGCGCTTCAAAGCCAGAGGACCGCCGCCCGTCTTCCGTCCGCCGCTCACCGCGTGCCCGTGATAGGACACGCCGTCCTGCAACAGAAAGTAGCAATCCGGATTCGATGTAGCCAGCCTCTGCGCCGATCCGCGATCGGTAACTAAGAAACACCGAGCAAGTCGCGGCAACAATCCTTGCGGAGCCTGCGCAAATCCGTTCGTCAACCGCAGCGTGTCCCGCAGACGTCCGACAATGGCCGGATCGCTCGACAAGTCCGGAGCGTGCGGCGATGCCGCGGACTTCTCAGGATGAACCAGGAACGTCGCCCGCCCATCGGCGTCCGCGCGCATCAGTTCCACGCCGCGCTCCGCCTCCGCCCATCCGCCCACCACGACGTATTCCAGCTCTTCGTGCAAAAACGCCTCGCAAGCCTTTTCCCAGGCCGCATCGGACACTTCGACAAAGTCCGCCAGCACGCCCGACGGCTTGAAATTCTCAGCCTGCCCCCGCTCCACCTGCGTAAACAACCGCTTCACCGAATCCGTTGTGTACGCGCGATGCGAAAGAATTTCTTCCAATGAATCGCGCCGCGCCTTTTGCTTCGACAGCACTCCGCGCAGCTGGTCCAGCTTCTGCCGCATTTCTAAAGTACGCGTCCGCCGCTCCCTGATTTCTTCGTCCACGCGCCGCCGCCGGTCGGACAGAGATTCCAGTTCCAGCTGTTGCGCCGAAAGCTTCGTCGATAGCTCCGCCTTCACTTCTTCCAGGCGCGCCAGATCGCCCGTAGCGCCGTCTTCTTCTTTCCGTGCGCGGGCCGTATCCCGATCGACAGCCGCCAGAAATTCGTCGATCTGCGCCAGTTGATTGCGCAAATTCGAAGCCTCTCCCAACAACCTCAGCACCTGATGCCGAGCCGTTTCGAGCCCCTTCTCGCGCTGCCGCAGATCCGCCTGCAACAAATCGCGCTCGGAAGTTTTGGCGCGCATCATCTCTTGCAGCGCGAGTCCCTCTTGCTCGATTCCGGCAACCGCCTTCGCGTGGACATCCAACTCGGCCAGCTCCCGCTCGTGCCGGGTTTCCAATTCCTGAGTTTCCGCTTCACCCGCGGAAAGCCTTTCGCCGATCGACCCGATCTGCTTCGCTTGCAGCTCCAACCGCCCGCGCGTCCGCTCGGATTCCAGATTCAACTCCGCGACCTTGCCCCGCGCCTCCGTCAACTCCGCCTCAGTCCGATAGCAGGATTCCCGAGTCGCCGCGTGCTGACGCTCTTTTTCCTGCACCTGCGCGGCAATGCCATGAAAGTTGGTCTGCGCCTGATTCAGATCAAGAGCCAGCTTCGCCGCTTCGCGCTCCAGCATGCGAAACCGTCCGGAAACAGCCTGCCGCAGATGCGCTACCATCTCTGTCCGCAGCTCTTCGTAGCGCTTGGCCTTCGATGCTTGCCGCTTCAGCGAATTGACTTGACGGCCGACCTCTTCCAGAATGTCGAACACCCGCGAAAGATTCTGCTTCGCGCTTTCGAGTTTCGATTCCGCCAGCCGCTTGCGCGTTTTGTACTTGCCGATCCCAGCGGCTTCCTCGATCACCGCCCGTCGATCGGTCGGCTTGTTCGATAGAATCTGCCCGATGCGCCCCTGCTCGATAATCGCGTAGCTCTCGGGGCCAAGGCCCGTGCCCGAAAACAAATCTTGAATGTCCCGCAGCCGCGCCGCCCGCCCGCCGATCAGATATTCGCTCTCGCCCGACCGGTACAAGCGGCGCGTGATCACGATATCTTCAACCGGCTTCGGATGATGCCCATTGCCGTTGCCGTTTGAATGCATAGGCTTGGCGATGTCCGGGTCCCACATTGTCAGCGTAACTTGCGCCATCCCGAGCGGTTTCCGATCCCGTGTCCCGGCGAAAATCACGTCTTCCATGCGAGCGCCGCGCAGGCTCTTCGCACTCTGCTCCCCCAGCACCCAACTGATGGCATCGCTGAGGTTAGACTTTCCGCAGCCGTTCGGTCCAACCACCGCGGCGATACCCGAACCGTGAAATCTCATGTCGGTGCGGTCGTAAAACGATTTGAAGCCTTGAATATCGACGCGTTTTAGTTTGAGCACGGGAGCCCCTTTTTCTTTGACGTTCACTCAGGGGGGAGTGACTCCATCCTAAACTGAACCGCCCTAAAAGTAAAGGGGCGCCCTACCGGGGGTTGGGGGTCCTTGTAACGTACCCCAATATCTAGGGTTACAGATGCGCGCCGCATGCAGTTTATAGTCGCTTAACGGCTCGCAAACAATGTTTCATGGCCATTTAAGGGCCTTTAAGGCTTCCATCATACCGTCAAATGTAATAATCGAGGCTGGTTCCTGTCTTGACTGGTAGATGCTTGCTTACGCAATGGTGAAACCGCTCGATCAAATATACGAAGCGCATCACGGGATGGTGTTTCGCACTGCCTATCGGATTACGGGCAATGCGGCCGATGCCGAGGATGTGCTGCAAACCGTTTTTTTGCGGCTGGTGCGGGGAAATCCGGAAATCGAAAATCCTGAGAGTTATCTGCGGCGCTCCGCGGTGAATGCGGCGCTCGACGTGGTGCGGGGGCGGCATGAGACCGATACGCTGGAGCCGGAACGGATGGCGGCCAGCGGATCGTGCACGCAACTGAGCGAGCTGCGGGACACGCTGCGGCGTGAACTTTCGAAACTGCCTCCGCGAAATGCGGAGATGTTTGCGATGCGGTTTTTCGAAGGATACACGAATCCGGAGATCGCGAAACTGCTGGGGATTTCTCAAGTGGTGGTGGCGGTCACGCTGCATCGGACGAGGCGCAAATTGCAAAAACAGATGGGAGGCTCGCGATGAATAATCGGGAATTTGAACGCGTGGTGGATTCGATTCGCGAGGGAGATCCCGGAATAGACTCGATCCAGGCGGCGTCGGAGAGGGTGCGGGCGAAGCTGGACATGCGCGCCGTGGATATGGGTGGGAGATTGAACTCCTGCGAGGACTTTCGCGCGCTGGCTGACGCTTATCGGGAAGGGTCGTTGACGGAAGCGCGGCAGATGCTGGTCGAGGATCATCTTCATTCCTGCGTGGCGTGCCGCCGATTTTTTCGCGGGGATCAGAAGAGCACCGTGGTGACGATGCCTGTGCGGCGGTCGAGGGTCGGCGTTGCATTGCCTTGGGCGATTGCCGCGGCTGTGCTGCTGGTTGCGGGACTCACACTGCCTGAATATTTCAATGTTCTGTTTGCTCCATCGGGAGCGAGAGCTTCGGTCGCGTCAGTGGATGGAGAGCTTTATAAAGTCGCGGCCAATGGGCTGACGCTGCTGACGGTGGGTTCGGCGATTGGGGAGAATGACCAGATACGCACGGCAAAGAGTTCGCGGGCGGTGTTGCGGCTGCGCGATGGATCGTTGGTGGAGGTGGCCGAGCGCAGCGATCTTCGATTGAATGAACGGTGGAGCGGAAAGACGGTGGCGCTCGAACGCGGCAGCGTGATGGTGGAGGCGGCAAAGCAGCGGCGAGGACGCCTGGAAATCATGACGCCCGATTGCATGGTGTCCGTGAAAGGGACGATTTTCAGTGTCAGCCGCGGATTGAAGGGGTCGCGCGTGTCGGTTGTCGAAGGCGAGGTCAAGGTCGATAAGTCGACCGGGACGGAGATGCTGCATCACGGCGATCAGACGGCGACTAGTCCGACGATGGCGCTGACGACGGTTGCGGACGACATTTCATGGAGCGCGAACTCGGCGAAATATGTCGCACTGCTAAGTGAATTGTCGACGGTTCAGAAAAAGCTCGACGCGATGGCGGGGCCGGAGATGCGATACAGCTCGAAGCTGACGGCGGTTTTGCCGGCAAACACGGCGGTGTTTGTCTCCATGCCGAATCTTGCGTCGACACTGGCGGAGGCGAATGCGATTTTCGAGGAGCGTGCAAAAGAGAGTCCAGTATTGAGTGAATGGTGGAATGCCCAAGGCGCGACGAATGTCCGAAAGATTGTCGATCAGGTGCGGACGATCAGCAATTATCTGGGAGATGAAGTCGTGCTCGCGGTGCCCGCGGTCGGCGGGGTATTGCAGCAGCCGGTGATGGTGGCGGAGGCGCGGCGTGCCGGGTTGAAGGAGTATTTGGAGAAGACAGGATATACCCTCCCTGACGGTCGGGGTTCGGTGGGGGGAGTGATCGAGCAAGGGAATTTGGTGGTGATGGGAGGGCGGATCGGAGCATCGGGGTTTGAATCGACGGAGTTCGGGAAACGCATCGCGCAGAGCTACGCGACGGGGGCGGCTTGGCTTTTTGCGGCCGACATGGAACAAATTCTGCCGGCGCACGTAACAGATTCCAAGAACGTGACTGGCATGGACAACATCCGGTACTTAATCGTCGAGCGGAAGCAAAACCTGGGACGCACTGAAAATAGCGCGACGGTCAGCTTCAGCGGCGCACGGACGGGAATTGCGAGCTGGATCGCTGCGCCGGCGCCGATGGGGACGCTCGATTTCATTTCTCCCGATGCGACGTTCGCGGCTTCGTTCGTGGTGAACAATCCGGCGGTCCTGCTGGATCAATTACCGGCGAGCGCGTTTACAGCGCTTCAAAACGCGACGGGCGTGGATGTGAAGCAGGATATCGCGGCTACGCTGGGCGGAGAGATGACGATTGCGGTGGATGGTCCGCTGCTGCCCATGCCGAGCTGGAAGGTGGTGGTGGAGGTAAACAATCCGGCGCGCCTGGAATGGTCGATCGAACAGATGGTGAAGAAGACGCAACAGGCGCAACCGGATTTGAACGTTCAGTTAACAAACGAACTGGTGGGTGGGCTTACCTATTACACACTGACTTCGTCGAAGAGTCCGATTGCGGTGAATTATGTCTTCACCGATGGATATTTATTGATGGCGCCGAATCATAGTTTGCTGGCGGCGTCGATTCAGAGCCGTACTTTGGGCATGAACCTGACGCGGTCCGCTACCTTCCGGACGCTGTTGCCGCAGAACGGGCAGATGAATTTTTCGGCGCTGGCTTATTACAACGCGAGCGCGGCAATTGCGCCGATGGCGGATCAGTTATCGACGACGAAGTTTCTGACGGAGGATCAGAAGAAGGCGCTGGCGGCGCTGACAGCGGACCGGAAGCCGACTTTGATTTATGCGTATGCGGAGGCGGATCGGATTGTGGCGGCGACTCGGGGAAGTTTTTTCGGACTGGGACTGGACACGCTGGTAGGATTGAATGGAGTGCGGGGATTGATCGGTCCGGCGTTAGGAAAGTTTTGATTACTCGGGCGTCGCCACGAGTGGCGACGCGGCACGCATGAGTGCGTGCGCCACAAGAGCACAAGACTACTTCAGGAGAATCAGAAGCTGGGTTAGGTTTGAGGGTGGTTGAAGTTAAGTATGCAACCTGTGATTGAGCTGGCGGGGCTGGGGGTGCGGTTTGGGTCTCGCGATATTTTGAAGGACCTGCGCGTTTCGCTTTCCGGACGCACCATCGGGTTGCTGGGGCCGAACGGCGCGGGGAAGTCGACTCTGATTCAATCGCTGCTGGGATTCGTTCCGCTCACGGCTGGAAGTGCGACGATTTTCGGACACGACATCCGGCGCGAACAAAAGCAGATTCGAACCGTAGTCGGCTATATGCCGGAAAACGATTCCTTCATCGCCAACATGACTGCCGTATCGTTCATCCGGATGATGGGCGAGTTGAGCGGATTGCCGAAGGATGCCGCGCTCGAACGCGCACATGAAGTTTTGTTTTATGTCGGACTTGGTGAGGCGCGATACAGGCCTCTGGGCACGTATTCGCTGGGCATGAAACAACTGGCGAAGCTGGCGCAGGCGATTGTCCATGGACCGAAGCTGGTGATTCTGGATGAGCCGACCAACGGTCTGGACCCGCCGGCTCGTATCCGCATGATCAAGCTGATTGGCGAGATGAAGGCTGTGACCGATATGCACATCGTGCTTTGTTCGCACCTGCTGCGCGATGTGGAAGAGACTTGTGAAGAGGTTTTGATCCTGAAGCAGGGGCGCATTGTTCACTACGCGAATCTGGAAGAAGAGCGGCGGGCGAATAAAAGATTCGTCGAGCTGGAGACGCGCGGGAACGACGCGGGGTTCGCCGATGCGCTGACTTCGTTAGGGTGCGAGACATCGACGGCAGGGTATGGGCGTTTCAAGATGATTTGTCCCGTGGGATTTGAGCTGCGGGAGATTTACAGGCTCGCGGCGGAGAGGGATTTGCAGTTGCGGCGGCTGAATTACCGGCGGGATACGCTGGAGGATATTTTCTTGAAGGCGATGGAAAATTAGGATGAGCGAACGCGCACCAGTATGTGGTCGGGGCAAAAACACGGGGACAGTCCACTCTGTCCACCCGGCGACAAAGAGGAGTGTGCTTTCACGAGGCCTGGCGGCCGCCTTGGGACAGAGTGGACTGTCCCCGTGTTTTTGGAAAGTGATGTATGGCGGTTTATAAACGCACTTATAAAGGATACGCGGGCGGGTTGACGCCGCAGTGGTCGCGGTTTATGATTTTGCCGCGGTTCAGTTATGCGCGGCTGTTTCAATCGAAATTTCTGCTGATGTTCCTGGCGGCTTGCGCCATCTATCCGATCGGCGCGGCGGGGTTCATTTATGTGGCGCACAACACTTCGTTTCTAAAGGCTCTGAATCCTCAGGCTGGAAATCTGCTGGAGGTCAATGAGAAGTTTTTTGTGTACTTCTGCAATTTCCAATCCGTGATGGCTTATCTGCTGACGGCCATCGTAGGGCCGAGCCTGGTGTCTCCGGATCTGACCAACGGCGCGATGCCGCTTTATTTGTGCCGTCCGTTTACGCGCAGCGAATACGTTTTGGGCCGAATGATGGTGCTGCTGTACCTGCTGGCGCGAATCACGTGGATTCCGGGGTTGATTCTTTTCGGCATTCAAGCGGACATGGCGGGCTGGGAATGGACCAAGAACAATCTCTGGATCGCATGGGGAGTGTTTGCGGGGCTGTTCGTATGGTCCGTGATTCTGTCGTTGATTGCGCTCGCGATCTCGGCGTGGGTGCGATGGAAGATTGCGGCTGGCGGGTTGATTCTCGGGTTGTTTTTCGCGGGCGCGGGATTCGGTGCGGCGATTAACGCGGTGATGCGAACGAGGAATGGATCGTTGATCGACATCGCGCAAATGATGGCGACGGCGTGGGGCCAACTGTTCCGCTACGATTCGGGCAATGGGATTTCAGCGCCGCAGGCATGGACTGTGCTGGCTGTTGTTTCGGCGATCAGTTTGTGGCTGCTGTCGAAAAAAGTGCGGGCGTTCGAGGTAGTGAAGTGACGGTCCAGGCGCCAGGCGCCGGGCGCGAGGCGCCGGGAACACAAACGCTTGCGACGCCTCCGCCTATTGAGGAGAGCCTCGTTATTTTTGATAACGTCTCGCGATTTTATGGCGAGGTGTTGGGCGTGAATCGCGTTACGCTTACGATTCCGCCGGGGATTACCAGTCTGGTGGGTCCGAACGGGTCCGGCAAAACCACGCTGATGAATCTGATGACGGGGTTGGTTCGGCCAACGCGGGGCGAGATCCGCGTGCTGGGGGCGGCGACGAACGATCCGGAACGATTGTTCAAACTGGTGGGATATTCGACGCAGTTCGACTCGTTTCCGAAAGGGCTGACCGGATTCGATTTTGTCTATTCATTTTTGAGACTGTTTGGGGATTCGCATGCCGAGTGCGAAGCTCGCGCTTGGAAGGCGATTGAGCGCGTGAACCTGGTCGAGCCCGCGAAGAGAAGGATCGCGGGATACAGCAAAGGGATGCGGCAGAGGATCAAGCTGGCGCAGGCGATTGCGCACGATCCGCGCGTGCTGGTGCTGGACGAACCGTTGAATGGACTGGATCCGCTGGTGCGCGCGGAGACGATCGCGCTGTTCCGCGAATATGCCGCGAACGGGCGGCACGTGATTATGTCGACGCACATCCTGCACGAGGTCGATATGATTTCGGACCAGGTGATTCTGCTCGCCAACGGCTACGTGGTTGCCGAAGGCGAGATCAGCGGGGTGCGGAGCGAGATCAGCGAGCAACCCATTCAGGTGCAGATCCGGTGCGATCGTCCGTCGGCGCTGGCGTCGCGGGCGTTCGAAACCGATCACGTGGTGGAGGTGAAACTGCACGTCGACGGCGGAGGGTTGCTGATCAAGACCCGGGACGCGGACAAGTTTTACCGGCTGCTGAATCACATTGCGCTGGAGGGGATCGCGATTGAAAGCGTGACGCCGGCGGACGACAACGCGAACTCGATTTACGAGTATCTGATCGGCGGCGAGGAGTCTACCAAATGAATTGGGGGTTGTGGTGGGCGCAGATCCGGTCCGTGATTCGCCTCGAGATGCGCAAAACATTTTTCGCCAAGCGCGGGATCTGGGTGTACCTGCTGGCGCTGGCGCCGGCGGCGTTATTTTTTGCGGATTCGATCGCGGTGGCGCACGATCGGGACCGGAGGGCGGAACTGGAGTCGACCCATCCGGTGACCGAGAAGGCGCTGGAATCGATCGAAATGGGGTCGACACGGGAACAAGTTGAAGCGAAGGCCGGCGAGCCGTACGCCAAGCAGGTGTACACGTTCGGGCGAAGGGAGCAGCACGAGCAGGCCATTTATCGCTACACGGATGGGCAGAGCGACTACGTGTTTATATTTCGGGATAACGAATTGGTCGGGCGCCGGACCAATGAGCTGCGGACGATTCCAAAAGACTCGCTGATTTTCGCTACCGTGTTTCAATTTTTCTATTTGAGGCTGGCCATTTTCTTTGGATGCGTGGGGATTTTCACGAATCTATTCCGCGGGGAGTTGCTGGACAAGAGTTTGCATTTTTACCTGCTGGCGCCCATTCGGCGCGAGGTGCTACTGGTGGGGAAATATCTGGCGGGACTGATTGCGACGGTGGTGATTTTCACGACCAGCACGGCGCTGCAACTGCTGGCGATGGGGTGGCACTTGTCGGGTCCGGCGATGACGGAGTATCTTCACGGGCCGGGGTGGGGACAGATCGGCGCGTACCTGGGCGTAACGGCGCTGGCATGCCTCGGATACGGAAGCGTGTTTCTGGCGGCGGGATTGCTGTTCCGCAATCCGATTGTCCCGGCGGCGGTGGTGCTGCTGTGGGAAAGCGCGAATCCGTTTCTGCCGGCGGCGCTCAAAAAGGTCAGCGTGATTTTCTATCTGCAATCGATGTGCCCGGTGGTGGCGCGCCCGAACGACATGCCGGCGCTGGCGGCGTTGCTGCTATCGCCGGCCGAAGCGACGCCCGTGGTGTGGGCGGCCAGCGGACTGGTGGTGGTGACATTCATGGTTCTGGCGCTGGCGGCGTGGCAGGCACGGAAGCTGGAGATTAACTACAGCTCCGACTAGACCTCTGGTTAATCCAGAGGTTCGAGCGCGGTCTCGATGTCGCTGTGGGGGCACTCGTAGGGCTCGCCCAGATAGTAAAACTGCTGGATGTCGCGATCGAGACTCAGTTTTTCGAGAATCGCTCCATAGGGAATCGTGGATTTAATAGGTGTGAGAGCACGCAGAGTGCGCGGATTCAGCTTGGCGGCTTCGATGGTCTTGGTGAGCGTGAATTTGGGCATAAAATGGGCCAGGACGCGAATCCTGGCCCAGTGTCCTCCACTCGTGCTCGAAAGTCTTGCTTTCGTGTTGCCGGTTCCGCTAGCCTGGCACTCCCTGTTTAACACATTTTCACGCCGAAGTCGCGGCCGGGACCAGACATTCTGAAAATGCCGAGCATAACAGTTCGACATTTTCCGGGGATGCAAGGGGTCCCATGAGGCCGATGCGAAAGATTTTGCCTGCGAGGGGGCCGAAGCCTCCGGCGATCTCGATCGAATGATCGGCCAGCAAGCGGCGGCGAACGGCTGCGTCATCCATACCATTCGGCACGCGGACCGTGTTGAGAGTCGCGATGCGGTGGCCGGGGGCGACGTGCATCGACAGGCCCATGGTTTCGATGCGGCGTACAAAATCCTCGTGGCAGCGTTGGTGACGGGCGAAGCGCTGCCGCGGACCTTCCTCAATGATCGCGGCCAGACCCTCGCGGAGCGCATAGAAAGAGGAGATCGGCGCGGTGTGGTGATATTTATGCGGCGGGTCGTAATAATCGGCGAGCATTTTGAGGTCGAGATACCAGACGGGGTTGTCGGTTTTCAAATGTTCGAGGGCGCGCGGCGACGCGGTGAAAGGCGCGAGCCCGGGAGGACAGCTCAGCCCTTTCTGCGAACAACTATAGGCGATATCGATGCCGGAGGCGTCGATGTCGATGGGCACGCCACCGAGGGAGGTGACGCAATCGGCAATGACCAGCGCTCCCATGGCGCGGGCGGGTCGCGTGATCGCCCGCGGGGACTGGAGAGCGCCGGTGGAGGTTTCGGCGTGAACGAAGGCGACCAGTTGCGGGCGCTCCCGCTCAAGAAACTCGGATGCTTCCGCCTCCGTGAACGTTTCGCCCCAGCGCTTTTCGAGGCGAACAACGTCGGCTCCATGACGGCGGCCCATTTCGGCGATGCGGTCGCCGAAGTAGCCTGAAACAAAGACGGCAAGTTTTGTTCCAGGGCCGGCAAAGTTGGAGACGGCGGTTTCCATGCCCGCGCTGCCGGTTCCGGAGACGGCGATGGTCAACGGGTTCGATGTTCCGAACAGAACGCGCAGATCCCGCCGAGCCTCTTCGACAACTTCGAAGAAGAACGGGTCGAGATAGCCGACCACGGGTTTGGTCATGGCGTCGTAGACGCGCGGTTCCACCTGAGTGGGTCCGGGTCCGAATAGCAACCGCCGGGGAGGAGCGAGAGAAGGCATATACAAAGTTTAGCGAATAGGCGTGGCCGTGATATATTGGGGGTTCGCTCTCCTCGTTTTCCTTCACACCGGGCCCGTAGCTCAGTTGGTTAGAGCGCCTGCTTGACACGCAGGAGGTCACAGATTCGAGTTCTGTCGGGCCCACCACTTCTTCCCTGCCCTGTTTTAACGCGATTCGCCACGGCGAAAATCGCGGCGCAGGAGGACTACGTGGTAAGGCGCTCCCGATGGTACTTCTCACGTCTAATTGTGGTAGACACAGTCCTTTAGTTTATGATAGCCTTATATTCTTGTTTTCAATTCATCGGAGGAGAGTTTATGGAGCGAACGAACTACGTAGATAAGGCGAAGAGCCTGATGTTGAAAACGGCGCGGACCACTGCGCTGGTGATTATGCCTCTGGCCGCCGCGGTCAGCGCCCACGCGGGGAGCATTGTGGCGTCGAACTCGGTGGCTCTTCCGAGCGGGAATGTTTCCTGCTCGACGAATGTCGTCAGCGGCAGTTGCCAGGGCGGTGATATGCAATTGGCTGATCTCGGAAGTGGAGTGCAGGGTCTGTCCTTCTTCACTTCGGGCGGATTCGGCCAGACATTTTTCTTGTCCAGTGGATCGGGCGAAATTGTGCAGATGACGCTGGCCGACTCCGGCACTCTCGGCGGAACGATCCCGGCAGGCACGATGATACCCGTGGCATGGAACTTCACAATGGCTGGTTTCAGCGGAGCGACAATTCAGTCCTGGAACCTTGGTTTCGAGCTGGGAAGCTTACCAGGGTTTACCGATTACGGGGCTGTTTCAGGGAGCGGTACTGGCGGAGGAACCGTTTCCGGTTCCGCTATCCTGAACGTACCGGGTGACATCTCCGGAGGAAACACGCTCTACGAGACCGTCCTGCTCTCGATGACCGTCGATGTCGCGGGATTTGGAGGGGTGACCGTCACGGTCCCCAACAATACGTCATGGGACTTCCAGTCGGTTGCCGCATCCAGTGTTCCCGAACCCGCGAGTCTCGGGCTGATCGGGGCCGGTCTGGCCTTCTTTGGCGCGTTGATTCGACGCCGCCGCAAACAGTAATTTATCGCTTTTCAAAGCGTTAGAAGATGAAGCCACGGATCCTGATGGCTCTGCCGCAGATGCCGCAGGATCCGGCTAGCGGCGCCGCACGTACCGCCCAAACCGCGGTCGAAATGGCGCTCGATGGCGGCTTCGAAGTGCGTGCCCTCGGGACCACCGCCACCGAGCGCGGTTCGAAGGCCGATCCCCTCACCTTCCTTCAAAGCATCGGACTGGACGTCCGCGTCACCCTCCCGACCAACAAGAACCGCCGCGAATTCCGGTTCGTCCAGCGCGGCATCCACTATACCCTGCTCGATACCGGGCGCCAGGGTGTCATCCAATGGGAAGCCTCTCACGGACGCCAGTTCGACCTGCTGTTCGACGCGGAACTGGAGTCTTTCGAGCCCGATATCGTGTTCACCTACGGAGGCATGCCGGGCGACGTGCGCCGCCACCGTCGCGCCCATCTGAAAGGCTCCCGCATCGCGTTTTGCGTGTTCAACATGGCGTACATGCAGCGCGGGTTTTTCGAACCGATCGACACCGTTTTAACGCCCAGCGAATTTCTCGCCGACCGCTACCGTCAGGAAATCGGCATGACCAGCACGCCCCTTCCGACGCCCATCGATCTGGAAGATGTGCTCGCCACGGAGCGCGATCCCATTTTCATCACCATGGTAAATCCATCGGTCGAGAAAGGCCTGTTCTTTTTTGTGCGGCTCGCCGAGGAGATCGGCAAGCTTTATCCTGAGATTGCGCTTCTGGCGATTGAATCGCGCGGGACAGCGGGCATGGTGGTGCAGGCGGGAATGCTGGGCGGCTTCGATCTGCGCCGGCATGAGGGAATCATGATCGCGGGCGCGGTCCCGAAGCCTCGCGATATTTTCACGAATACGCGCGCGCTCCTGGTTCCCTCCGTTTGGGAAGAACCATCCGGCAGGGTCGTCGCCGAAGCCCTGGTGAACGAGGTCCCCCCGCTGGTGAGCGATCGCGGAGGCTTGGCGGAAAGCTGCAACGGCGCCGGCTTCGTGCTGCCGCTGCCGGCCGATTTTACACAGAAAACGCGCCGCCCGGTGTCCGCCGAAGCCGTGTATCCATGGATTGACCCGATCGTCAAACTGGCATTCGATGAGCCTTTTTATCAAAACGCAGTGGAGCGGACCCGTCAGGCAGCCCGAATGTACGCGCGTGAAGTACTGGCGCCCCAGTATGTCGACTTCTTCGTCCGAACACTCGCGGCTCCCGTAAAACGATGAATAAGCAATGATTCACCTGGTGACATTAGCGGGCGCGCATGTCGACGTCCTTCCGCACATGCTCGAGCATTATCGCCTTCTCGGGATCGAATCCTTCTTCGTCAACGTGAATCTGTTCGATGAACACGATCCGGTGCGCGAGCAGGTGGAGCAGATCACGCGCCGCTTCGGTTGCGGCGTTGCGGGCGTCACCGTCGGCGACTGGCATTTGCTGCAACAACAGGTCTACCTCAAGCAGCGTGAGCTTTATCCTTCCGATTGGTTCGTGCTCGCCGATCAGGACGAACTGCAAGTTTATCCCGCGGATCTGCGAGACGTGATCGCGGACTGTGGCTCCTGGGATTACATTCGCGGCTGCTTTGTCGACCGGATTGCACGCGATGGCGGATTCCCGCCTGTCGACCCTGAGCCCCCCATCTGGGAGCAGTTTCCACTGGGCGGATTCATCACCGCGCTCGTTGGCGGCGGCGATCCGCGAAAAGTCGTCGCCGTGAAGGGCGCGCTGCCGGTCCGCAAAGGGAATCATCACGCCTACGAAGGGCGCGCGTGTCCTTCCAGGCAATATTACATTCCAGTGCATCACTTCAAATGGACAGCCAACGTGGCGGACCGTCTGGAGGCTCGCGCGGAGGCGATGAAGAAGCACGGCACCCTCGAATGGACGGAGAGCGCGCGCTTTGTCGAATATCACCGGAGCGCTGGCGGGCGCATCAGGATCGAAGACCCGAAGCTGCTGATCGGCGAGTGCGCTCCCGATTATCCATACTGGGAAACGATTAAGAAAATCGTGCTGAACTCCCCGATTGTTCCGGCCTAGTTGATTTTGCTAGACCGACTGCTGGTGACTATGTGGCGCACGCACTCTTGCGTGCCGCGTCGGCACTCGTGCCGACGCTCAGTCTCGACAGCATTTCATTACCGGCCACGGTGTCGAACGAGTTTCGACACGGCACGCAAAGTGCGATTCTGTTCTCGTATGCGGGGAGAGGACGATAACGTTATGACTGGGACAGCTTACTAAGAATGATCCATCTCGTTACCATGGTCGGCGGGAAGATTGAAGCGCTGGCGCACATGCTGGAGCACTATCGCTCCCTCGGGATCGAATCGTTCTTCGTAAACCTGCAGCTCGCGCATGAGCAAGACCCGGCGCGCGAACAGGTGGAGGAGATCACCCGTCACTTCGGGTGCGGGATCGCGTCGGTGACGGTCGGCGACTGGCTGTTAATGCAGCAGGAGCTTTATCTCAAGCCGCGCGAGCTCTATCCATCGGACTGGTTTCTGTTGGCCGATCAGGATGAATTTCAGGTCTACCCCGCGCCGATCCAGGATGTGATCGAAGCCTGCGCGCGATGGGACTACATTCGCGGATGTTTCGTCGACCGCATTGCTCGGGACGGTGGTTTCCCTCCGATTCTGCCGGACCAGCCGATCTGGAATCAATTTCCGCTGGGAGGCCTTTTGACCATGCAGATTCTGAGCGGCGATCCGCGGAAAGTGGTCGCGGTTCGCGGGCCGCTGGCGTTGAAGAAAGGGAATCATCATTCCTTCGAAGGAACAGCCTGCCCTTCGCGCGATTTTTATATCCCGATCCACCACTTTAAGTGGACCGCCGACGTCGAATCGCGGCTGGGTCAACACGCAAAATCGTTTAAGCAGGGCGGATTCCCAGAATTTCACGAGAGTGAACGCTTCGTCGAATACTGCGCCCTGAGCGGCGGCCGGATCGATCTCGAAGACCCGAATCTAATGATCGCGGAATGCGCTCCAGACTATCCGCACTGGGAAGAACTCAAGAAAATCGTGCTGCGCTCACCCGTAATTTTGTGAGTCGCGAGCGGAGCAGACGGCTGTGGAATCGGCTGTAGCTTTCACTGGTTTGATCCAGAGAAAAGAATTGTAACATGCTGTAAGCGCTCAGGCTCGCCTGCGAGACTCAGTCCGCGCCGCAATCGCGACCAGCGCTCTGAGCGCATCATTCACCGACTTCGAATCGGGAAAAGCCACTGCCAGATCCGGGTCAAGGAGCACAACATTGGTTCCGCTGCGGTATCTGTCTGTATACGCGCCCCGAACCCCAGTGGAAAAATCGTACTCCGCTCTCATCTCAATCGTACGGCGCTTCGTGGGAGTTTTCTTCATAGTTGTGTCTCTCATGATTCGTCGCCGGGCGCGCGCTGATCAAGCGGATCCGCGCTCCTCTAACAGTATGTACCACAACCAGCAATCTTTGCTCGCTAGACATTCCGATGATTATGAGGCGTTCTTCGTCGACGGTATGGTCGGGTTCTGGGATCGTGATCGAGAGCGGATCACCGAAGACGGTGATCGCCTCCGCAAATGCGACACCGTGCTTTCGCCGATTCGCTGAATCCTTTCGTCGATCCCACTCAAAAGCGATTCCGCCCATCTCTACCCCAACCTATAAATCGTAACCCCACTCAACAATTTAGGATAAAAATCGGTCGACTTCTGCGGCATCACTCCCCCCGCAAACGCGATCCGAGCCATATCGTCAATCGGCGTCGGCTCCAATATGAACGCGACCTCCGCATCACCTTCCCGCACCTCCGCCACCGCCGCATCGATGCCGCGGACATAGTTAATATGCTTCTCGTCGCGTACATCTTCTTCACTAATTCCCAGCAGCCTTCCGAGAATGTCCTGATGCAGCACAGGAACATCGAGTTCACCACCCACGCGAGGCCGCTCCAGCAAATGCTGCCCCGCCCCCGTCACCAGACCGATCCGCACAATCGACTTGTTCGGCTCCGCCAGCGCACGCTTCAGCTCATCGACGGAATGGAGAGCCGTCGCCGTCCAATGCTCCTTCGCCCGATCGTGAAAGCCCGTTGGATCGATGCCGCGCAGCACTCGATGCGTCGCCAGAATTTTCAGTCCAGGCGAATGCATGTTGACGAAGGTCATCATCACGTATTGCGCCGCCGCATTGTCTGGATGGTCTTTCGCATACCCAAGCGCCGTCTCATAACGATGATGCCCGTCGGCAATCAGCAGCTTTTTATCGCTCATCAGCGCCTGGATCGTGGAAATTCGCCCCGCGTCCGTGATCGCCCACACCCGATGCGTCGTTCGATACTCGTCGATAACGTTCAAACACGGCTCCGGCAGCCTCTGTCCGGGCGTCCCATCGCCGAAAATCACTTCTGTTGCGCCCGTCGCGTCTTCATACAGCATGAAAATCTGTCCAAAATGCGCTCGCGTATGATTCAGCAACTCGCGCCGGTCTTTCTTCGGACCCGTGAGCGTCTGCTCATGCCGATAAACGACGTTTGCCGAATAATCCTCCAGCTTCCCCAGCCCAATGAATCCCTGCCGCGTCAGCCGCTCGCCCGAATCCGGCACCTCGAACTCCTGGGAATAGGCGTAGAATCCGGGAGCCGCGTCCTGCGCCAACACGCCTTCCCGAATCCAGTCGTCCAGATACTGGGCCGCTCGCGTGTACACATTTTCGGTGTCGTTATCGAACTCGCGCTTCTCGCCTAAGATAATCCGCACCAGATTGTACGGACTCGCCTCCAGATACCGCGCATGCATCGGCGGACTGATCTTGTCGTACGGCTGAGTGAGCAGATTCGCCGGATCACCGGCCTTCGCTGTATAGCGAAAAGGTTGGAAGGGTTTTACGTTCGCCAACTTCCAGGATATCAGGGACTCGTATCACACCCATCTATTCGTGCTTGGTTCTAGTACCATTTGCTGCGATGGGCTAGAGAATTGGTTGCACCTCGGCGGAAGTAAGGGTAATATAAACCCTGCGGGGGACTTGTCCCCCAAATTCGCTGTTTTCGGAGGATTCAATGAAAAGATTCGTATTGTTTAGTTTTTTGGCCGTAGCGCTCGCGTTCTCGATGGCGCAAGCAAACGCGGGGACCCTCAATGTCACCCTTGACGAGTATGGTAATGGCTCGAGCAATGGTACGCCACTAACTAGTTTCGTAGCCGGCGACATAACTGGCGGGGCGGCGAGTGCCCTCTTCTATCAACTGCCGTTTCCTGTGGTTCAAGGGGATGTCATCTTGGATGAGCCGGGTGGCAACATCGCAGTCGTTGTGTCCGACGTCCTCCGTTTCTTTACGCTTTCCGAGTCAAGTTATGTGGCTTTCTATTCCGACAATGGAGACGGGGTCGACTCGGTCGCTGACATCTCCGGGCTGCCGGGGAATGCTCCTTTTACCAATATTGTTACGATCTCGGAAGTCGGTCCCGAGGTGGGGCCGAACGGAGCGATCTACACTCCCACCTCCGGCCAACCTGGGTTCATCAACGTGGATAACACAGCCGTGTACAACATCCTCAGCGATAGCACCGCGCCGGAACCGGGCTCCCTGCTTCTGATCGGGGCCGGACTCGCCGGGCTAGGTTTGCTGAGACACTATCGCCGTTAGAACTTAAACGACACCGGCGCGCTGATTCTCACCGGCCTCGGATTCACGAGTGTCTTCCCGATCACCGGTGAGAAAAAGTGAAACTCGAAATTCACGATCTCGACCGTGAGCGTCTCATCGTCCGGACGCTCCGCCGTCGGCGGCTGATAGCGCACCCGCACGTTCTCCCGTTTCAGGCCCAGGTACCCGTCCGCTGCAATTCGCGGCTCTTCGGTCTGCTCATAGAGGATCAGATTCGTGATTTGATCGGGCCCTTGCCAGGGATGAACCACGCCCCATCGCACCGACGAACGCACGCGCTCAACCAATGCCTGATGGGCGAACAACACCTGTCCGCAGTCGATCACGCCCAGTAGCAGAGCGAAAAATACCAGCAGCACAAGCGTCGCTTCAACCAGGCCTTGTCCCTTTTCGCGGATCAAGGCTCACGCTCCGCCGGTGCATACCGCCCGAGAAACGGAAACTCCACGCCCGGCCGCCCATCGAGATAGATCGTTTTGAAGACCGCGTTCACCGGATAATTGCGAATCGCCACATGAACCGCTGTGGGCGCGCCGCTCGAGTCCGTCACCCACTCTACCTCAACCTGATCCGGACGCAAACCGGTAACGACAGGCATCAGTTCGGTCGGCCTCGCGTCCCCATAAACCACCATATTTCGAATCGCGTCGCGGCCTTTTTCGAGATCGGCTCCGCGATAGGTTCGCATCGCCGCATACCTTCCGCCGTTGCCCACCGCAGTCACCAACTGGTTATAAACATAGAACGTATACCCGAACTGAAAAGTACCTGCGAGACAGGAAACCATCAGCCCTGAACACAACGCGAGTTCGATCATCGCGTGCCCACGTTCACGTCTCATTGCGTCAGCCTCACCGGATTCGACATCGCGGCCGCATGCGCCGGCACCACAAAATTATTCGGCCCGCCCACCGCGCGCAGGAACGTGATTTCGACGCTATTATCCGGCGCCGTCACGCGTACCTGCGTAACCCTTTCTTTTGGTTCGCTTTCCCATTTCGAGCCGTCCGCGCTGAACTCGACGATAACTCCACGAAATTCCTGCGTCCCGAGGTTCCATCGCATCGGAACATGCGCCACCGCGTCTCGCGCACGAGCCAATCCTTCCTTGGTGCCGTCCAGTTTCGATGCGGCCGCCATCGCGGCGGCGTCGGTAAAAACTTGGGCTTCGTTGCGGGCGATATAAATGCGTCCGACGTCGAACGCCAAGCCCATGACCGCCAGCAACAGCAGCATTGTGATGGACATAGCGATCAGCACGAAGCCGCGCCGTTGAGATTTCATCCTTATCTATACAGAACGGCTGATTAGGGGTTTAGCTTTAGGAGTCAATAAGATCGCGCCCGCAATCGCCAGTCCGATGGCGATCCACTGAGTAATCGAGAGCCCGTAGGCTGTGGCTTGCTCGTGGAAGCGCTCGAACTCTATGAAAAATCGAGCGATAGAGCTGATCACCAGATATAAACCGATGATTTGCCCTGGAGCATGCGGTTTCCCGTAACGCCAGTAAAGGAATGCAAACAAAAGGGCTTCGGTCGCGGATTCGTAAAGCTGCGCCGGATGAAGAGGCACATTTAACGGCACCCCCGTCAACCCGTAAGCATCTGGATTCCGGAAGGTTACGGCCCAAGGCAGGTGGCATTCCTTGCCCCAGCAGCAGCCGGCGGCGAAACAGCCCAGGCGGCCGATGGCGTGGCCGAGGGCGACGCCGGGGGCGAAGGTATCGGCGACGGCCAAGGCTGGTAACTTATTGTTTCTAATATAGAAAAACGCCGTGATCAGCGCGAGAATCAGGCCGCCCTGGAACACTCCGGCGGCTTGCAGTGTTGCTAGCGAAAAGATCTGGATATCGGGCCAGTCGAAGACAATCATGAGCAATTTAGCGCCGATAAGGCCCGCTAAAGCGACATAAACTGCCAGATTCGTGACCTTTTCGGGGTCTAAATGGCCCTTATTACGTGCTAATTTGACGGTGATGGAAAGACCCGCCAGAAATCCCAGCGCGACCAGGACTCCGTAGGTAGGCAGGTAAAAGCTGCCGATCGTAAATAGCTTAGGGAACAATCTACTCTGAGGATAACAACTTTACGATGGCGGCGCGGATTTCGGCGGGATTGGAGCTGGAGGCGATGATGTGGTTGGAGGCGTCGATGACCAGGGTGGTGCCTTTATTTGCATCGGCCCCGTACTTCGCCGCCAAGCCTTGACGGTCGAGCGCCACGGGATAATCCAGACCCATGTCGTCCATGTAATAGCCCAGTTTGCCAAGGTTCATTGCCTGCGCCATCCCATAGACCTTGAGACCCTTTGCACGGAACTCGGCCTCCGTGGTCATAATGCTGCTTGCCGACCGGCGTGCCGCCGCGCTCGGAGCAGACCAAAATGTCAGCAGGGTGATCTTTGCGTCGCCGGTTCCGATCTGCAGGCGTTTGCCATTAATGCCGACTCCAACCCAAGCCTCGAAGGGAGGTCCGGTGGGCCGGGCCTCAGAAAGCTTTTTCGCCGTAGCGGGAGGGGGAGGCGGTTCGTGGATTGGAACACGGGATTCAAGAGCCCGGGTGCGCTCAAATTCGACGATGGCCGGAAGCGTCGTGTCCGAGACATAGCCGCGCACCGTGTTTCCGTTTTTTTCGAGCGATACCGCGAAGCACGGAGCCGATTCACCCATCACCCCATGTTCCACGCGAATCGCGTCGGACCGTTGGATCGTGGCGATCGACGAGGCGTCCTCGCCGCAGCCGTCGCGGACCGAAATACTTGCCGCGGCGTCGGCCACAAGCACAGTGAATAAAAAGAGCGCCAAAGTCATACAATTATTGACTCAGTCTCAAGACTTCTGACGCCAGTTTTTGGAACAACGCCGCCAGCTGAGTCTTATCGGCGGTCACTTGATACAAGCCGGATTCCTGATTGGTCTCATACGCTGGGTTGGTATAGGGCGTCCAATTCGCGTCATAAGGCAGCGCAGGGATCTGCTGGACGTTGCTCATAATCGGCAGAAACTCGTGATCCACCGCGTCGGTCAAATTGCCCGTCAGATAAATCGTGTTTATGACCGGGTGGTATAGGGTTGTGCACAAGGTGCCGTTGGAGTTGAGCCCTCCGCATCCGGAGGCGTCGTGACGAATCCAGTATGCTTCTGCCATGGCGGTGTTCATGCTAGCCGCGACGATGGTGGTCGGCTGATCCGGTCGCATGTAGCCCGTGTTGGAGCCGGCTGTGAAGAAATTCGACCCAGTCCCGTTGCCTCCTTGTCCGGCGGCGACTGTAGTGGTCGACCAAGGGCCGCCGCCCCACTGCGTACCTGGATTGGAGTCGCTGGCGCAGGCCGCCGAGTTGTTGCTGTTCGTAGTGGCACAAAGATTGTTCGCGGGAAATACCCAGAAATCCCGGGTATCCAGCGTGGGCGTTGCGCCGGTCGACTTAACTGTCACCTGCTTGACGGTGTTGAGCGGGCTTGAGGCCGTGGTGACTACGACTCCATGAGTGGAGTTGTTGTAAATGTCGGTGTCCGGTATGTAGGCCAGCAATTGACGGATATTCCCGCCGCCCACGTTCGAGCAACCGGCCGGCAAGGCGGTGGCAGAGACACCGGAACTAATCGGCGACGAAGAAGCGATCGGATCGTCGAGCCCGGAGGTGCCGCCGTTTGTCGCTTGACCCGCGCCTTGCGTGATCGTCCCAGTCAGAATGCCGGCGGCCGTACAGGCCGGCGGTAAGGGGGTGCAGAAGGCTGAGGTGCTGGACCCACAAATCGCGGGGGAAGGCGTCGGACTCGTCGGCCGCGTGTCCGTTCCGTAGCGGGTATCCTTATTGCCGCTGTAGTAGATGGGATAATTTGCGCTCACGCCATTGGGCGATCCGTCGGTAAATAGAACGATAGAGTTGTAGGCGAGGGGCAGGCCCACATATTTAATAGCTTCGTAGGCAAGGTACAACCCACTGGTTGTATTCGTGCTGCTGCCGCAACTGATGCCCCCCAGGGCGGTGTTGAGCGTCCCGTCGCCAAAGGTGGTGCTCGGCTGATAAAGCAAGGACGCGGTAGCGTCGAAGGTGATAGCCCCAATCGTATCGTAAGGGCTGAAATTGGTGATGAACGACTGCGCGGCGGATATCATAGCGTCGCACGCCGTGGGGGTGGTCGGCGTATTCATCGAAATCGATTTATCGAGCACGAGAATCATGACCGTGCTTCGCCGGCTCGCGGTGCCGGTCGCGGAAACCGTTATCGTATTCGCCACGTGGGGAAGGAACGGGAAGATATTGAGGACCCGAATAAAATAGGTCGGAGCGGGAACCGAAGCCGTCACCGCGATATTCAGAATCCCGTTCGGAAGTCCGTTCGAGTCCAGTTGCTGCGTAAACGAGGGCGTGGTCAAGTTCATGGCGCCCGTTCCGAGATAACCGCTGGGAAAATTGGCGTTGAAGAACTGCGTGGCTGTAGCCTGCGCGGCGAGGCTGGCGGCAGCCACCGAACTAGCCAAATTTACCGACCGGCCAGCGGCGAGCGCGGCCGCATCCGCTGCTGAGGAGAGGCGGCCTTTGATGACATACATCGTCCCAGCGTCGACCGCAAGCCCGACAAAGCCGATCGTGATACCGATCATGAGAGTATGCGTTATCAGGATGAAGCCGCGGCGTTTCCGGTCCTTGCTCCCTGTTTTTGGGCTTACTGTTTTTGGAGTTACGATTTGAGGCATGAGGTTTCTCCTACGTGATGGATCGATAATAGATGATGGGCGGTGGATAAGGCGAAAATATAGCGATGCTGCTGACGTCGGCGTATGTCTCGGAGACGAGCGCATATTGGCTTTGGGATAGAGTGATCACGGCAGTCATTGTCGCGGTGACGACTTCGTCCGCTGTGTCCTGGGCGATGTTCAGGGCGGAGACGGTGCCATCGGACAAGACGTCGGCGGCGGGCGGCTTGCCGAACTTACTCGACCACCGGGTGCTATTCCCAATTGGGACGTAATAGGCGAAAACGTAAGAGTTAAAGTTATGGCAATTGGAGGCATCCCACAGCGGAGCGGATCCATGGGCGGTAAGGCCGGCGGTAGCGCATTCCTTCGCTCCCACCAGAATGATCTTGGAGAGAAAAATAGCTCCATTGCCGGCCGGTGCCGACTGGGGGTATGGATCGAACGCGGCGTCCTTAGCCATCCCCAACCCATTTGCTTCCCGAATCAGGATGCGTTGGTTCTGATTGAGCACCAGATTGAGATCGGCTTTGGGATTGGTTACCGCGCTCACCATCAACACAGCGGCCGTGCGCGTGACGTTACTGACCTGGAGAGCCTTGCTTAGGAACTCTCCAACAGTGAAGGCGCCGGCGAACAGGAAAGCCAGCGAGATCGATACGATGGCGAACTCCAACATCGCCTGGCCGGTTTCGGATTTGGAACGTAAAGGCATGAGAAATATCTCCGGTTCAGGGCGTAGGCGGAATCGTCGTCCCCTGTGCAAGGCCGCCCAATACGTCGTCCGCGAAGGCATTAATCGTCAAGCCCTGTCCGCTCCGGCCGCTGGAATTGGTTACCGTGCCCCCGGCCGAGAATCCCTTGATGGGCACCATCCAAAGCAGAGGGTAAGCGGGAATGCTGACTTCCACGATGTTTCCCGGCTGATTCGCGTAGCTGATCGTCACGCTGGTGGTACCGGTGGTGGTCGCGACCGTGTAAGTATAGGGCAGCACGGGGCTGGTGGCGGCGGTGCATGTTCCAGCGGTACAGGTCATGATGGGAGTATCCAGGTTATTCGAAATGTAGTAATTGACCGTGATGTAGCTGGAGGGTGAGCCACTGAGAAACCCGACCGAGTTATCCTGCACCACTTGTGCGATGCAGATCGCCTGCGAGGCGCAGGTATTGCCGCCATAGGTGGTTTGGTAGGTGATCGCCCAACGAGATCCGGCGCGCACCGCTTGCGAGAAGAGGCTCTGGATGGAGACGGCAAAACACACGTCGATGACGCCGAAAAACATCGCCATCATTGGCAGAAAGCAAACAGCGGATTCCAAGATCTGATGGCCTCGCTGCTTTCTTCGTCGTGCCGATACTGCAATCATGACCACTCCCTTAATGGCGACACCCCTACGTGCGGGGTGAAAGTACTGCTACTTCTAAGAATTTTAGGGGTTGATCGGCCGAGTAGCCATCGGGGTTCTGCATCAAAATCGTGGCAAGGACGCCGTAGGTCGCCTAAGGATTTCGCCGTAGCCCCGAAATCGACAGGCCGGTCAACGGTCCTCCGTAACTGGAAAAAGGGTCTGAGCATCTACTACGAACATATCGGCAGCAAGCGGCCAAAAATCCAGTGAAGCGATCCTCGATGCGGCTTCGTGTTAAAATGCGATCAGGGCATCTACGTTGACTGCGCGAATCTTATTCAGTTTGTCCGCGCTGGCCGCGAGCTTATTGGCCGGCTCGGGTACGCCCGCCGTAAATCCTTCGCACGATTCGACGCCGCGGTACTTGCGATTCGTGGTGCCTTTCGTGCTGTCCGTTTCCGAGCACGCGTCGCCTGATCGGCCGTTCACGCACGCTCCTGAAGCGGCCTTCGCACTGGCCGCATTGACCGCCACTCCCTTTCGCAGCTCGCTGTGCCTGGTGGCGAGCCTGGTCGCCATCGACCTGATCGAACGGCGCCATCAAAGAACATTCCTCCGCTGCTAACGTCCCTTTCCCCGCAACCCGACCTGGCAAGTTAGCAGAAGACCGGAATTATACTGGAGGATCGATTATGCTCGACAACGTTCTGGCCAAGATTTTTGGCACCAAGCACGAGCGCGACGTCAAGGCGATGCGGCCTTTAATCGCCGCGATGAACGAACTTGAACCGCGCATGCAGGAACTTTCGGACGAGGAACTGGCCGGGCAGACGGTGCTGTTCCGTCAACAACTGGCGGAGGGAGCGACGCTCGACGACCTGCTGGTCCCGGCGTTCGCCACGGTGCGCGAGGCTGGCCGGCGGGCCCTTACTATGCGGCACTTCGATGTGCAGCTGATCGGCGGAATCGTGCTCCACCGCGGCAAGATCGCCGAAATGAAGACGGGCGAGGGGAAAACGCTGGTCGCGACGCTGCCGGTGTATCTGAACGCGCTTGCCGGCAAGGGCGTCCATGTGGTCACGGTAAACGATTATCTGGCTCAGCGCGATTCGGAATGGATGGGACGGCTCTACAAGTTCCTCGGCCTGAGCGTCGGAGTGATCGTCCACGATCTTGACGACGTGGAGCGGAAGGCCGCGTATGGCTGCGACATCACCTACGGCACCAACAACGAGTTCGGCTTCGACTACCTGCGCGACAACATGAGGTTCCGCCTCGCGGACTGCGTGCAGCGCGAACACTCTTTCGCCATCGTCGACGAAGTGGATTCGATTCTGATCGACGAAGCGCGCACGCCGCTGATTATTTCAGGTCCCAGCGAGGAATCGACCGACAAGTATTACAAGATCAACCGCATCATTCCGTTCCTGACGCGCGGCGAAGTGATCGAGGGGAAAGAGCCGGGACAGAAGTGGACCACCGGCGATTACACGGTGGAGGAAAAGCACAAATCCGCGGCGCTGACCGAAGAAGGCGTGCTCAAGGTGGAAAAGCTGCTGGGCCTGAGCAATATGTTCGACGCGGTCAACATGGAGACCAATCACCATGTGCAGACCGCCCTGAAGGCGCACGTGATCTTCCAGCGCGATCGGGATTACGTGGTGAAAGACGACGAAGTGATCATCGTCGACGAGCATACCGGCCGCCTGATGCCGGGGCGCCGCTGGTCGGACGGTCTGCATCAATCGGTCGAAGCGAAGGAAGGCGTCAAGATCCAGCGCGAAAATCAGACGCTCGCGACCATTACCTTTCAGAACTACTTCCGCATGTATAAAAAGCTGGCCGGCATGACCGGAACGGCCGATACCGAAGCGGCCGAGTTCGACAAAATTTATAAACTCGAAGTCACGCAGATTCCGACCAACAAGCCTCTGTTGCGCCACGAATTTCACGATGTGGTTTATCGCACCGAGGAAGAAAAGTTCCGCAACGCGGCCAAGGAGATCCAGGAGCTTCACCAAAAGGGTCAGCCGGTGCTGGTGGGCACGGTGTCGGTCGAAAAGTCCGAGAAACTGAGTTTGATATTGAAGAAAATGGGCGTTCGGCATGAAGTGTTGAACGCCAAGAATCACGAGCGGGAAGCTTCGATCGTGGCGCAGGCGGGACGTAAGGGGGCCGTGGTGGTCTCGACCAACATGGCCGGCCGCGGCACCGATATTCTGCTCGGCGGCAATCCCGACTTCCTGACGCGGGAGCGCTTGCGCAAGGAAAATAAAGATCCCGATCAGGTGCCCAAAGCGGAGTGGGACGGTGTCTATACCACCATGAAAGCGCAGATCGATAAGGAGCACGATGAAGTGGTCGCGCTCGGCGGCCTGCAGATCGTCGGCACGGAGCGTCATGAATCGCGGCGCATCGATAACCAGCTGCGTGGACGCGCGGGACGCCAGGGCGATCCTGGAAGCGCGCGATTCTATCTATCGCTGCAAGACGATTTGATGCGTATTTTCGGCGGTCAGAAAATGCAGAACGTGATGCTGCGGCTCGGCATGGAAGAGGATGTGCCGATCGAGAGCAAGATGATCTCAAAGCGTATTGCCGCCGCGCAGAAGGCCGTCGAGGCGCAGAATTTCGCCGCCCGCAAACATATTCTGGAATACGACGACGTCATGAACAAGCAGCGGCAAGCCGTATACGGAATGCGCCGCGCGCTGCTCGAAGGCGCCGATCAGAAGGAGCGCATCGACGACATCATTACCGGAATTCTGGGCGCGTTCATCGACCGCCGCTGCCCCGAAAAAGCCTACACCAGCGAGTGGGATTGGACCGGCCTCGAGACCGACATCCTGACCGGGTTCGGCGTCAAGATCCGCATCGACGATCTGAAACCTCTGGATCGGCGCGAGGTGGAAGATACGATTAAGGATCAGCTAGTTAAGAAGTACGCCGAAAAAGAGGGCATGATCGGCGCCAATCTGCTGCGCGAGACTGAGCGCATGATCATGCTGAACGTCATCGATAACCAGTGGAAAGACCACCTGTTGTCGATGGACCATTTGAAGGAGGGCATCAACCTCCGCAGCTACGGCCAGAAAGATCCGCTCATCGAGTATAAGAAGGAGTCGTTCGTCCTGTTTTCCGACATGATGGACCGGATCGAAGACGAAACCATCCGCTACCTGTTCTTCCTCCAAAGAGTGGAGAATGCCGAGGAGAACGTTCCCTATCCGGAAGTCTGGGCGGACGAGGAGGAGGAGGACGAAGGCGGCGAGCCGGCGGTGGTAGGCGTATCCGCCAGCGACGATCGTCAGGCAGCGCAGCAGGCGGCGCAAAAAGCCGCGCAAAATTCAGTGCTCGATTTCACGCGCAGTATCGAACGGAAGAAGGAAAAAGAGCTGGCCGCGCTCCAATTCATCGGCGGCGAAGCGTCGGCTCCAAAGCAGCCCGTGATCGCGGCCAAAAAGGTCGGCCCTAACGATCCCTGCCCGTGCGGGAGCGGGAAGAAATACAAAAAATGCTGCAACAAGCCCTAGGAAAAGCAGGAGTCAGGAGTCAGGAGTCAGCCGTCAGAATACTGCTTTTGATAATTATTCCGGCGCTGGCGACGGCGGCCATTTTCCCGGATAAGATCGGATCTTTCGACAAGGGCCCGCCGACGTCTCTCGCCATGCCCGACCGGGCTTTGTTCGACGAGTTTGGCCTCGAAGCCACGGAGCAGGCGGAATATAAGTCCGATTCCAGCCATTTTACGGCCACTGCCTGGCGTTTCCGCGACTCCACTGGCGCCATGGCGTTCTTTCAGGCGCGCAGACCTTCTGGAGCCGATCCTGCGCCCTTGGCCAAGCTAGCCGTCTCGACTTCCGACGGAACGATTTTCGCCTATGGAAACTATGTGTTCCAGCTCACCGGCGCGGTGCCTCCGGCGGATGAGCTTCAGCCGATGTACGCGCAGCTGCCGAAGCTGGAGCAATCGCCGCTCCCCAGCCTGATGAGTTTTTTGCCCTCGGCCGGCCTGATTCCAAACTCGGAACGGTACGTACTAGGACCCGTTTCGCTCGACCGGTTTGAGCCGAGGATTGCACCTTCCGTTGCCGGATTTCATCTCGGCGCCGAGGGTCAACTGGGTAAGTATAAGAGCCCCAACGGTCCGCTCAATCTGGCGATTTTCTACTACGCGACGCCAGGTGTGGCCCGGGAGCGGCTGGTCGAATTCCGGAAAATCCCCGGCGCGATGGCAAACCGGGTGGGGCCGCTGGTGGCCGTGACCATCGATCCGCCAGATCTGGATTCGGCCGAGCGGTTGCTGGCGCAGGTGAAATATGAGACCAATCTGACCTGGAGCCAGAAGGTTCCGGTCAATGAAGTCAAGGGGTTCGCGCGGAGTATGCTCACCATGATCCTGCTGGCCGGGATCATTCTGGGGATGTGCCTGGTGGCAGGAATTGCGTTCGGAGGCATCAGAATTCTGGCCCGAAAAATGGGCCGTCCGCTGGAACCGGACGCGATGACGACGCTGGGACTCGACGGCAAATAAGCTCTGGCGGTTCTGACCCTTAGAACGGAAACGGGGCACCATTTCAAGGCTTTGTCACATGTTTTCCACAAGCGGGCGGATTCTGCCGTTACCGCTAACCCTTTCAAGGTGATAGGCTTGAAGGCCTAAAAAAGCGGGGGAGTTTTTCCCTTGACATCATTTCCCGCACGTCCTAAGATCCAATCACACAGGTTTTGGCGGTTGCGATGCCGTCGAATCTGATTCTCCCATGTACATCACCCTGTGAATAACAGGGTTCGTAAATGCTCACCTTCGCGGGTGAGCATTTTACGTTTTACGGAGGTTTGCGCGAGCCGGAACAGCCCGATTCACCGGTACCGGAGTTGTGTGTTACCATGCTCCTGAAGTCCTCACACCTCGCGGAGAGGTGGCTGAGTGGTCGAAAGCAGCGGTTTGCTAAACCGTCGTAGGGGGAAACCTCTACCGGGGGTTCGAATCCCCCCCTCTCCGCCAGAAAATCTTAGCGATTGCAAAGTTGACTTCGTCGTATTGCTGATTTAGAATATGACTAGTCAGACTAGTCATGCCACAAACCTCTCAGAAACCTATTCGCCCTTCAACGCCCGCCCATTCTTGGCAAATACAAACCGCGAAAGCCCGGTTTAGCGAGCTATTCCGCCTCGCCCGAACCGCAGGGCCGCAACTCATTACGCGGCAAGGCAAGGAAGGGGTCGTCATGATTCCGGTCGAGCAATTCGAACAATTGGTTGGCAAATCGAGTCAACCGAAGAGCCTGGTGCAGTTCTTCCGGGAATCCCCGCTGGTCGGCGTCAAGCTCGATTTTGAGCGCGACAAAGACACCGGACGCGACATCGATTTATAAAGGCGACTCATGGGTGGGTTCCTGCTCGATACGAATTGTATATCGGAGTTGATCCGTCCTCAACCCAACCACCGTGTCATGGAATGGATGGATGCGACCAATGAGGCGCTGCTCCACCTAAGCGTTCTAACTCTGGGAGAAATTCGAAAAGGTCTCGCTGCTCTTCCGCAGGGTACACGGCGAACAAAATTAGAGACGTGGCTGGAGATCGATCTGAGAACTCGATTTCATGGCCGGATTTTGCTAGTCGATGCCGCCGTTGCGGATCGGTGGGGACTCCTGACCTTCGAAACGAAGCGTAAAGGGAAGTCTCTTCCCGTGATCGATGGATTGCTTGCGTCGACAGCGCTTCATCATAACTTGACTGTGGTGTCGCGGAATGTCAGCGACTTTGCCAATGCCCGCGTCGCGGTATTGAATCCATGGGAAGGCTAGCTTCGCTATCATTTCCACATGCGACCTTTAGCTGTAGCGGGTTTTATTTTCTCACTCGCCCTGCTTACCGGCTGCGCCCGCGCCCGCGTCACCACCGAAATTCGCAGCGGCGGTACAGTGAGTCGCACGGTCGCGCTGACCGGGCAGGAGAAAAAAGAGGGGCAAATGGATATGAGCGGCTCCATCGAAGACTCCTTCATTGTTCCCTCCGGCGAAGGCTGGAAATCCAGCACTGAGAAGAAGGATTCCAATCTGACGACGACGTTTGAGAGGACGCTCGCGCTGGGCGTGCCGCTCAAAGGCGATCTCTCTTTGAAGGGCGATGAGAACAAGACCGCGTTGGTCAACGAGGTCATGGTCACGCGCGTCACGCCGCGGCGGTTCGAATATCGCGAAACGCTTCGATGGACGGGCCCCGCGCCGGACGGCATGAAGTTAAAGCCCGAGGATCTCGCCAAATTGAAGGCCGCGCTGCCGAAGGCTCTGGCGACCGACGACAACGCGCGCGGCATCGCGGACAAGGCGGCGGTGCTTATGATGCCGATGCTGTTCGGTCCGGGCGATCCTCTGCTGGCGATCGGGATCCTGCATCCGGATCTGGCGGCGAAACGTGCCAGTCAGCGGATCGGCTCGCTGATGCTGAAGGCGCTCGAAGACCAGTTCGGCGACAAGATGACGCTGGCCGAGCGCCGCGCTGTGACCATGAAGCTGATCGAGACCTCGTTCGCGCAAGCCAAACCGGCTGCGCCCGATCCAGCGGCAGGGCCACCGTCGGGGAAAGGAGGCGCGGGATTGACGCCTCTGATGTTCATCTTGAAATCGCCCGGCAAAGTGATTTCCTCCAACGGCGAAGTGGATGAACTGACGGGCGAAGTTTACTGGGCGCTGTTCCCTCCGGCGGCGGCGTTGAAACCGGTAGTGCTTACCGCCGTGGTCGAGATGGATCAAAACTGATCTCGCTTGATGGATGGCGTATTAGTAGGGCCGGACCGAGGGGTCCGGCGCGGGCGAGGGCGCCCGCCCCACAAAGAGACAGGACGCCCGCTTAAATGAGAGAATGGCCGCCGCCCGAGCGTTCTTGGATCATGGCGCAGACATGGCGCGACCTGTTGTTCGCGCACTGGCCCGTGCCCGCGGCGGAGCTTGCGCGCGCGGTGCCTCCGCAGCTCGAATTGGATTTGTGGAATGGTCAGGCATTCATCGGCGTGATTCCGTTTCGCATGGATCGGATCCATCCGCGCGGAATGTTCCCATTGCCATGGCTCTCCGCGACCCCTGAAATCAATGTGCGGACGTACGTGAAGGCCGGCGACAAACGCGGGGTCTATTTTTTCAGCCTGCATGCAACGAGCTTCGTGGCCGTGAAAATCGCACGCCGATTCTTTCATCTACCCTACCTTCAGGCAACCATGAATGTCCGGAGCGAAGGAGATACGGTCCACTACGCGTCTGCATGCGGCGGCGCGGAATTTCGCGGCTGGTATCGGCCCACGGGAAAGGTCGCGCTTGCGCAACCGGGGACGCTGGAACACTGGCTCACTGAACGCTATTGCTTTTACACGCTCGACCCGCATGGAAACGTTATCCGTGGCGACGTCGATCATGCGCCATGGCCGCTCCAACCGGCCGAGGCTTCAATCGAAGCGAACACGATGACTGAGCCGTTTAGGATTCGGTTACCAGACGCACCACCGCTGCTGCATTTTTCCCGCACACTCGACGTGCGGCTATGGATGCCGGAGCGCGTATAAACATGGTGATTCACTCCTGGATTTACCGCAGGCTGATTCACCCCTTCGTCGTATTGCTGAAGCAGGGGATGTCCCCGGAAAAAATCGCGCTGACGATTGCCCTCGGGATCTCGCTCGGCGTGATTCCCGTGATCGGCTCGACCACCATGTTGTGCACCCTCGCCGCGGTCGCTCTGCGGCTGAATCTGCCGGCGATCATGCTCGTGAACGGCGTGGTTTATCCCATGCAGCTTGCGCTGCTGGTCCCGTTTCTTCGCGCCGGGGCGTGGTTGTTCCGCGTCGACGGCCCGAAGCTTACCATTACGCAGATTTTCAAATTGATTCGCGCCGATGTCTGGCACGCGACCCTCACGCTGTTCTCAGCCACGATGCACGCGCTGGTGGTCTGGCTCATCGCCGGATGCCTGGCCGCCAGCCTGGTCTATCTGACAGTGGTCACGCTGCTGCGCCGATTGTGGGTCCGGCCGTCTGTGATAAATTGAGGACCTTGTGAGAAACCTATTTCTGCTGCCCCTCGCTCTTTCCGCGTTCGCGCAAGTGCCTGAGATCAAGTTCGATTCCGTGGCCAATTTCCTGAAGCTGCCGCCGGATTTGAATCTGGGCGAGGCGGCGGGCGTCGCCGTCAACTCGAAGGGCCACGTATTTGTTTTCTCGCGCGGCAACTCGACCGGACCCGCCTATGGAGCCACCGCGGCGCAACTGCTCGAATTCGCCGCCGACGGGAAATTCCTGCGCGAGATCGGCAAGAATCTTTACGCGTGGTCCTACGCGCACGCGGTGAAGATCGACAAGGACGACAATATCTGGGCCATCGACAAAGGCTCCGACATGATCGTCAAGTTCAACCGCGAAGGCCACGTCGAGATGGTCTTCGGCCGCAAGAAGGAAGCCTCCGACGAAGCCGCGCCGTGGACCCGCGTGAATCCTCCCCGCCCCGCGGTCAACGGACAGTTTCGCCAGCCCACCGATGTGACATGGGACGCCGCGGGCGACATTTTCATCAGCGACGGGTATATCAATTCACGCGTCGCCAAATACGACAAGAATGGCGATTGGGTGAAGCAGTGGGGCGAGCGTGGAACCAAGCCGGGCGAATTCTCGACGCCGCACAGCATCGCCGCCGACCTCCAAGGGAACATCTACGTAGCCGATCGCGGCAACCGTAGAATTCAGGTCTTCGATACCAGCGGGGCTTTTCTCCGCGAGATTAAAATCGACGTGCCGGTGCCTCCCGGTGCGATGCCCTGGATGGGAAATCCAATCTCTCCGGAGCAAGCCGCGGCGCAGAGCGGAGCACCGTGGGCGATCTGCATTACGCCTCTTAGTACGGCCGGCCCGACCCAATATTTATACAGCTCCGACGGCTTCCCGGGCCGCGTTTATAAGCTGTCGCTCGACGGCAAAGTGCTCGGCGTCATGGGAAGCTCGGGGCGTCAGTTAAAGCAATTCGGCTGGATTCATGAGATGGCCTGCCCTTCGGAAAATGTTCTGTACGTCGCCGAGATTTTAAACTGGCGCGTGCAGAAACTCATCTTGCATCCGTGACTCATATAACGTGACTCATATAAAAGGATTGCTGCGCGGACCGAAGTTCAACGGCAGGCACTCTACCGTGATCCCCAGCGCGATCCCCGCCGTCGAAGCCGCGCGCGATTCTGAGCATGTGACAAAAATCGCACTCGGCGTGATCACGCCGATCAAGACCGGCGTCGAGCATCTCAAGTTCAGCGAGGTTAGCGGCGGTCTGAAAATGCAGGTGCGCGGCGTTCACGCGATCCAGGTGTTTTGGCTGTATACCACCCATCCGGACGACGTAATCGTGGAAATCGAAAGGAAATGGGACCAGCGCTGATATGGATATCGTCGATCTGCTGCTCGGCAAGCCCCTTGCCACCGAAGATGAACAGGCCGAACGAATCGGCTCCGTAAAAGGCATCCCGATTTTCGGTCTCGATGCGCTCAGCTCCGCCGCGTATGGACCGGAGGCCGCGCTCACTCTTCTGATTCCGCTCGGAATGGCCGGCGTCGCCTACATCCTGCCGATCACCGCCGCGATCGTCATTCTGCTCTGCATCGTCTACTTCTCCTACCGCCAGACGATGCAGGCGTATCCGCACGGCGGAGGCTCCTACACCGTGGCCAGCGAGAATCTGGGCACCGGCGCGGGTCTGCTGGCGGCAGCGGCGCTGATGATCGATTACGTGTTGACGGCCGCGGTCGGTATTTCGGCCGGCGTTGGCGCGCTGGTCTCGGCGGTGCCGTCGCTGCAAAAACACACGCTCGCGATGTGCCTCGGCATTTTGCTGGTGCTGGCCATCGTCAACCTCAGAGGGGTTCGCGAAACCGGCGGAATCTTCATGATCCCCACCTATGTATTCATCGCGTGCCTGCTCGGCATGATCGCGGTGGGGGTCGCGAAAGCGTGGCTGGCCGGCGGACATCCCATGCCGGTGGTCGCTCCGCCCAAACTAAGCGGCGCCACGGAGGCGATGGGCGTCTGGCTGATGCTCCGTGCTTTTGCGAGCGGGTGCACCGCCATGACCGGCGTCGAAGCGGTCTCGAACGGCGTCATGGCCTTCCGCGACCCCACCTACAAATACGCGCAAAAGACCCTCACCGTCATCATCGGAATCTTGATGATCATGCTGATCGGCATCGCCTATCTTGCGCCCGCCTACGGCATCGCGGCGACGCCACCGGAAGGACCCGGTTATGAAAGCGTGCTCTCCCAACTGCTCGGCGCGATCACCGGAAAAGGCGTGTTCTATTGGATCTCGATCGGCTCGATTCTTCTCGTCCTCTCGCTTTCCGCGAACACCGCTTTCGCCGATTTCCCGAGGCTCGCGCACGCCATCGGGCTGAACGGTTTCCTTCCGCATTCCTTGACGCTGCGCGGCCGTCGACTGGTTTTCTCGCAGGGCGTGTACGCGCTCGCGATTCTCGCCGGATTGCTGTTGACCATCTTCGGCGGCGTCACCGACCGCTTGATCCCGCTCTACGCGGTCGGCGCGTTTCTGGCATTCACGTTATCGCAAGCGGGCATGGTGGTTCACTGGTGGAAGGCCGGAGGCCCGGGCGCGCGCCGCAGCATGTTCATCAACGGACTCGGCGCAGTGGCCACCGCGATTACGGTGATCGTCGTGTTGATCGCGAAGTTTATCGAAGGCGCGTGGATCGTCGTGGTCCTGATTCCCGCAATGATTGTGGTGATGCAGGCCGTCAAGCATCATTACAGCCGCGTGGAGCGCGAAACCCATGCCTCCGGCCCGATCAATACCACCAGTCTGGGCGAGCCGATCGTGATCATTCCCGTCGAGCATTGGAGCGTCATCTCTCAGAAAGCTCTGCGCTTCGCCTGGCATTTTTCGCATGACATCCGCATCGTCCACGTCGAGTGTGGAGACGACACCGAGGCGCTGTGCCGCCAATTTCCCGATTTAGTGGAGGCTCCCGCGAAAGCCGCTGGTTTGCCCGTGCCTCAGCTGGTGGTGCTGAAGTCGCCCTTCCGCTTCATCATTCGTCCGATTCTGAATTACGCACTCGAATTGGAGCACGCCAATCCCGATAAGACCATCGCCGTTCTGATTCCCGAGCTGGTCGAGAGCCGCTGGTATTATTTCCTGCTGCACAACAACCGTTCCCAGGTACTAAAGGCGCTCCTCCTATTCAGCGGCAACCAGCGGACGATGGTAATCAACATTCCCTGGTACTTGAAAGACTAGCTCACAACCTACCGAGCCGCGACCACAGCGAGCGATCGTCTGTGTGCAGGCACTAATCCAACCCCGCCGCCAGCTTCCTCGCCACCGTATCCGCTTCTCTTTGATTCAGCCCCGCGACCCCCGCGATCCATGCGCCCTTGGTGAATACAAAAACCGGTCGTCCGCCATCGCGCCCGAAATATCCTCCGAACGACGGAATCAATTTCGGTTCCGTCAGCAGGCGTCTCCAGTCCGGCAGAATCAGCGCCGCGTCGTTCGCGCTGGCCGTCTTTCCGATGAACATATCGTATTCGGTCCTGCCCCTCTTGTAATGCGCCTGCGTGCCGCCCGGCATGAATCGCTTCCCGAACAGTTGATTCTCGACGAAGATCGTGCCGATCAGGTTCGTTTTCGGAAAACGGCGCGATTCGTCGGTAGGCCGCGGAGCCTCGGGCTTCGGCGTCTCGGCCGCCTTCGGAGCCTCCGCCGGCTTCGAATCGCAGGATGTCAGAAGGACCAAAAAAGCTGCAGCGGTTAGCGTGCGCATTCCATTAGAATATCGCCATGCACTTTCTCCATGGGCAGTGCCTCGCTATCATGCTCACTATGTGCGCCAACGCCGCCGCCCAGGCGAAACTAATCGTGGTCGATCCAGGACACTTCCACGCCGCGCTGGTGCAAAAGGACATGTACCCGTCGCTCGATCCCACCGTTTCCGTCTACGCGCCGATGGGCCCCGACTTGGTCGATTATCTGAATCGCATCGCCTTGTTCAACACCCGCAAGGAACATCCCACGGCATGGAACATCGAATTGCACGCCGGTCCCGATTTTTTCGAGCGCATGTTGAAGGATCGTCCCGGCAACGTCGTCGTTCTTACCGGCCGCAACCGCCCGAAGATCGATCGCATCGAGGCCTCGATCGACGCCGGTCTCAACGTCCTGGCCGATAAACCCTGGATCATCGCGTCCCGCGATTTGCCCAAGCTTGAACGCGTGCTCCATCAGGCCGCGGCGAAGAATCTGGTAGCTTACGACATCATGACGGAGCGATTCGAAATCACGTCGATTCTCCAGAAGGCGCTCGTGAACGACCCGGCCATTTTCGGCACCTTGGTCCCCGGCACCGAAGCCGAGCCCGCCGTGACCGCGCGCAGCATTCATCACCTCATGAAGGTCGTGGCAGGCGTCCCCCTGCGCCGTCCGGTGTGGTTTTTCGACGTGAACGAATACGGCGACGGCCTCGCCGACGTCGGCACGCATGTGGTCGACCTGGTCCAGTGGACTGCTTTCCCGAACGACGCGATCGATTATAAGAAAGATATTAAGATCCTCGGCGCGCGCCGCTGGCCGACCGTGATCTCGCAAGCCGACTTCGAGCGCGTCACCGGTTCCAAGATAGACGCCGCGCAATTCTCCTACGACTGCAACAATTCGATCCGCTACACGGTCCGCGGCGCGCACATCGCGCTCGACATCCGTTGGAACTGGGAGTCGGCGGATGGCGACGTCTACGAGGCATCTTTCCGCGGCACGAAATCGCGGATAGAACTTCGCAATAATGAGCTTTACGTCGTCTCTCAAAACCCCGAAGTGTTCGCGGCATTGAAACGCTCCTATACCATCGAGCAACACGCGGCAGAAGCGCACATCGTGATCCCGCAAAACCTCCGCGTCGGCCACGAAGAGCACTTCGCGCAGGTGACGAATCGATTCTTCGACTATCTGAAAGCACCCGCGACCATGTCCGCCTGGGAACAATCGAACATGCTGGTGAAGTACTTCATTACGACCAGCGGCAATTAGCCTTACAGTCGCGGCCCTGGGTATTCCGCACCGAACCCCGACCGTGAGGAAGGGGATGATAGCCTCATCTGTGCGCCATCGTGGTATTTTGTTTGAATGTCTGTAGACGAGGAATTACAAGAAAACGCCGAACACGCCAAGGAACCTTTCGATAAGAAGGTAGCCGTAACCATGGCCGTCATCGCCGCCATGCTGGCCATCGACGGGGTGATGGCGCATCTGCTCACTACCGAGGAGCTCTTGCTGCAGCAAAAGGCCTCCGACCAATGGTCGTACTATCAGGCGAAATCCATCCGCCGTTACAACTCGGAAGTAGCCACTGACATTTTCAAGGGCTTTCACTCGGAGGCAACTGAGCCGTCGGTTGCGAAGTATGAAAAGAACGTCGAAAAGTACAAAAAAGAGAGCGAAGAGGTCAGCAACGAAGCGAAAAACTTCGAGGCCGAAAGCCGCCTGAAGGGCGACCAGGCGCACCGCCTCGATTACGGCGAAGTCTTCCTTGAAATCGGAATCGTGTTCGCCTCAATGGCCATCCTGACCAAACGCAGTCTGATCTGGTACGTCTCGATCGCAAGCGCCCTGGTCGGCCTTTGCATCGCCCTGTCGATGTTCATGGTCAAATCCTAATTGGGTCCCCTGGACCGCGGCCGACGCCATCGTCGGCCTTTTCAGCTCGTCGGAATAGGGTTGGCTCTAAATTAAGGCAGCGACGGAAGCGATCGTCCTTAACCCTCCGGCAGCAAAATAATCAACTCCAACTGTGGACTCGGAAAATCCCCCGGCACAAACGCCGCCAGATTTCGGGACCGCGTGATCGCTTCCCACGCCACGCCCGTCTGGCTCAAAGCGAAGTATTGATAATTCAGCTTCACCGGAATCGCGCTCGGCGGCCGAGGAGTATGCGCCAGCGCGACCCCCGGCAGCGCCTGCCGCACCAGGTGCTCGATATGATTCGCGGAGCACACTTTCACCAGGTACGGCGCCTTCGAAATCAGCTCCGCCTCGCTCATCTCCGACCGCACGGCCAGATACATTTTCGTGTTGCGCAAATACTTGTCGTCGGCCAGCGAGGTCGCATAAATCGACGACTGCACCAGTTTCAGCGGCAGCGACACGAAGTTGCTCGGAATCACCGTCTCGAGCAGCAGGCGAATCTTTTCGTCCAGATCCTCAAAGCACAAATTCAGATCGTCGTGCTCGTACTTCGGCAGATCGCGCGGATGAATGGTCGGCGAAAACGTGGTCAGGCTTCCCGCCAGCCCCAGCAGCGCCTGAAACAGCACCTCGGGATGCCCTCGCCGCGTTTCGAACAGATGTTGCAACAGCGGAAACTGCGTATTGATGGTATACAGCAGCCAGAAATTCGCGATATCGGCCGCGCCAAAATCGGCCAGACTCAGATTCTTCTGCCGCCGGGTGCCCGCAAGCTGGCTGCTCTTCGCCGCCAGAATCTCCACCAGCCGCCGCAGAATCGACACCAGAAAATCGTTGGCCCCAATATCGAGCAGCGGCGGCACAAAGCGGGAGCTGAGCTGAAACAATCCCGATGCCGCTTTCTCGATTCGCCCGATCCGCAGCACCGAGGAGTGTTGTTGCGACTCGCCCTCGACCAGGTAACGAAAATTCTTGCGCGCGATCTGAATGGGCCGCTCGGAGAGCCCCGAATTTTCGTCCCGCGTCATCGAAACCTCGGTCAGATAGCGCGTGTCGGCTTTCGATTGCGCGAGCGAAATATTCAAGCCGCGGTCGCGCTGATGCGGAATCGCCAGAAACACATCGAGCGTTTTCTGATCGGCCTCGAAACAATCCGCCAGAGGCTTCGGCGCAGGCGCTGGATCGGCTTCCGGGATATCGAACAACAGCCCGTCGGGAAAAATTCCCGCCGCATCGGCCAGCGCCACGTAGCCCGATGCCAGCGCTTCCTGGTTCCACTGCAACCGGCGGAAACCCCACGGCGCGAAGGTCAGCGCGTCGAGCTGGAACTTAAACGAATTTTCAAGAAACCGATCCTGCGTTTGAAGATACTGCGGGCTCAACAACGTGCCCTTCATCCAGATCACCGGCTGCAAGCGCTTCATTCGAATCCTAAGTTACCACGCATGTGATTCAGTTACACTGTGCGAAAAATGGGGACTGACCACTCTGTCCCAAGGCGCCACAATCGTCCGCAAAATCCCATGCCCTCCCGACGCCGCGTGGACAGAGCGGTCTGTCCCCTTTTTTCGCCCCGCCCACCCGAATCCCACTAAACCAAAATGAGACTCTGCTGTTTCGCCCCGCGCGGTCCCAGCGAATACTCCACGGCCATTTCGTTTTTTTCGCCCTCCACCAGAATGCGCGTCAGCGGTCCGAAAAAATCCACCGCTTCCTGGGGCAAAAGCGCCGGCGCCGAAGCCCTCAGCACACGCGGATCCCAGAATCGATTTGTGATCGGAACGCCGCCTGACGTATACAGCGTAACGAAATTCTTGAGATGCACGCAGATTTCTTCCAGGCCTCCGAGGGATGTGCAATAAAATCCCCAACCCCTGCTCCACCCGTCCTTGATCAGTACATCCAGCAGCCGCGCGTGCGGCGGCAACTGGACCACATACGCCGCCACGCGAAAACCGTCGTCGAGCGAAGCAAACTGCTCCCCCGACGCGTCGAGAAACGCAGGAATACGCCCGTCGCGCTGCGGGTCGAGCACCGCGAATACATGATCACCGTCGCGATAGAGGGACCTCAGCAGCACCGATTGCGCGCGCGTGAATCCCGGCCACCCGGTCGATTCCCCCGACAGCCCCAGCTCCGAGCGCGAAATCTTCGACGTGCCTTGAGAAAACGATTCCGTGGGCAGCGTCGCAACGCGCGGCGAATTATCCTGGGCCGTGGGCTGGGCTGCCGCGTCCAGATGCACGGTAAACCCGCTTCCTCCCGCCGTCAGTGAATCGCCTTCTTTCAAAACAGTTTCGGAAGTGACGCGCTCGCCGTTCACGAACGTTCCGTTGCTCGACCCCAGGTCGCGCGCGCGCGGTTCCGTGCCGTCGTTTTCGATGGCGAAATGCTGTCCTGAAAGATAGGAATCCTCGCCCAGCGCGTAATCGGATTTGGCGGTGCGGCCGATGCGCATAATGGTACCCGCGCGCACCTCGATCCTTCGTCCGGATATGGGACCGGATACTGCCTCCAGAATCACTAGCATTGCTTCACATTTTATCAGGCGTAAACGAAGTTCGAATCCGCGCCTACGCTAACACTAATTGTCGAAAGCTTTTGCCCCTCGGCCATGCCCGCCAACAGACGCCGCGAAATCTGCGGCAGCAGCGTGTTAGTCAGAATATTGTCGACGTTGCGCGCGCCGCTCTCGACTTCGGTGCAGCGTTTGGCAACTTCGTCGACCAGCGCCGGATCGTAATCCAGCGTCACCCGGTGATTTTCCTGCAGCCTCCTCTGGATCTTGCCTAGTTTCAGTCTGATGATGGTTTTGAGCGCTTCGTCGCGCACCGGGAAATAGGGAATAATCACCAGACGGCCCAGAAACGCCGGCTTGAAAATTTTATCGAGCTCCGGTTTCAAGGCTTTGACCAGTCCTTCGGGTGTCGGGGCCGTTTCCGGATCGGCCATCAGTTTCATCAACGTCTCGGTTCCGGCATTCGACGTTAAGATGATGATTGTATTCTTGAAATCGATCTCGCGGCCTTCGCCGTCTTCCATCATTCCTTTGTCGAAAACCTGGAAAAACAGCTCCAGCACATCGGGATGCGCCTTCTCGACCTCATCGAGCAGCACCACTGAATAAGGCCTGCGGCGCACTGCTTCGGTGAGGACTCCGCCTTCGCCGTAGCCGACGTAGCCGGGAGGCGAGCCTTTCAGGGTTGAGACAGTGTGTGCTTCCTGGAACTCGCTCATATTAATCGTGATCATGTTGCGCTCGCCGCCATACATGAGGTCGGAAAGCGTGAGCGCGGTTTCCGTTTTACCGACACCGCTGGGACCCACTAAGAGAAAGACTCCAATCGGTTTATTCGGATCTTCGAGGCTTGCCCGCGAGGTTCGGATGCGCTCCGCGATTTGCGCTAAAGCGTGATTTTGGCCAATAACCCGCGAGCCTAGAACAGTTTCGAGGGTCAGGACGGTTGCGATTTCGTCCTTCAACATTTTGCCGGCAGGAATTCCGGTCCATGCGGAAATGACTTCGCCGATGGTATGGCCATCGACGCAGACCCGCATCAGAGGTGTTTCTCCTTGCAATTCAGCGAGTTCAGCGTTTAGCTTCTCGAGCTCCTGCCGATCCCCTCCTTTTTCCTCGAGGTGGGTACGAATATCGCGGATCTTCATGACCAGATCGCGCTCTTTGGTAAACCGTTCATTTAGCGTCTTAAAACGCTCCTCGGCTGAGGATTTCTTTTTCGCGATTTCTCCCAGTCGTTCGGAGTGGTCCGTACCGAGCGACGATTCGCGTTCGAGGACTCGGGTCTGGACAGTCAGATCGTCGATTTCGCGCGATGCGTCTTCGATGGCGGCGGGGATCGAGTTTTGCCCTAAGGATAAGCGCGCACATGCTGTATCTAATACACTTACCGCTTTGTCAGGTAACTGGCGGCCGGCTAAAAACCGGTGGGATAAACGCACCGCGGCAGAGACGCCTTCGTCCAGAATGCGCACGCCGTGATGCTTTTCGAGAGCGCCTACGATTCCGCGCAGCATGACCATGCACTGTTGCTCGACCGGCTCTTCGACTTTCACGACCTGGAAGCGCCGGGCGAGGGCGGCATCCTTTTCAAAGAACTTCTTATATTCGCTCCAAGTGGTTGCGGCGATGGTTCTTAGCTCGCCTCGGGCAAGCGCTGGTTTTAATAAATTGGCTGCGTCGCCCTGGCCGGCCTGGCCACCCGCGCCGATCATGGTATGGGCTTCGTCGATGAACAGAATAATGGGAATGGAGGACGATTTTACTTCCTCGATTAAGCCTTTCAGCCGGTTTTCAAATTCGCCCTTGATACCTGCACCTGCTTGTAACAAAGCGAGATCCAGGGTGTGGAGATGGACGTTTTTGAGCGATGGAGGAACATCGCCCTGAGCGATTCTCATGGCGAATCCTTCGACGACGGCGGTTTTCCCGACGCCGGCTTCCCCCGTCAAAATCGGGTTGTTTTGGCGGCGTCGCATCAAGATATCAATGACTTGGCGAATTTCGGAGTCGCGGCCAAGGACGGGATCGATTTTGCCTTTCTTAGCGTTTTCGGTCAGGTTGACGGTGAACTGATCGAGGTTCGGCGTTTTGCCACCCGCGGCACGGGGAATGAGCGGGTCGCCGGTGGCCGCTGAGGCCTCAACGGTATCCTCCTGGGAGCCATCGGTGATCTCTTGTAGCTCCTTATTCAGCCTTAATACATCAATTTTGAGCAGTTCTTTGCCCTTATTCGACACTAATCGCAGCAATTCGTCGCTCGAAACGAGAGCCAGGAGCACGTGTCCGCTGCGGATCTGGGAGGCGTTGAAATCGAGCGACGCGATGGACCAGGCCGAGGAGAGCATTTTCAAAACCGACGGACTGATGGCGGGGGTTCGCGCGTTGCCGGTCTTCAGAGTGTCGAGGCTACGTTCAAATTCCTTTTGCAAACGGGACGTGTCGACTTCGAAGCGATGGAAAATCTTCGCGGCGTCGCTGTTGCTTTGATCGAGGAGCTTCAGGAGCACGTGCTCGATCTCGATATCGTAATGCGTTCTTGCGAGGCAGAGGCCGGCGGCGGCTTCGAGGGCTCCTCTTGTTGTGTCGTTCAGTTTTGCGATCAGACCTTTTAGATTTACGCTCATAAGAAATTCTCCCTGCCCCACACTTCTGACGCCGGCTGAAGCCGTCGCTGCAAGCTAAAGCTTACGCCACCATGCGGGGTTCATATCAGATTGTCAGGATTGTATCACCTGCGTCGAGTGGCTTTGGCTGCGTTTTTGCCCAGGAGGTCCAGCCGAGACGCCCGGCGCCTCCCAGCTCGCACGCGGGGACTTCCTCCTTCTTCAAAATCAGACGCACTTCAAAATCGAGCTCGCCCCGTCCGGCGAACTTGGCGAGCGACTGCAACGGCTCGTAGGCGGTGCCGGAGGGGAGAAAATCCAGGTATTTTTCCAACGCCAGAGGACCGATGTGCAGACGCACGCCGGATTGCTGATTCCAGATTTCATCTCCGACAATCGCGCCACAGCCGAGTTGTTCAGATTCCGTGGAGGCGCGGTCAAACACGCAGAGATCCTTGGCGGAGAGGTGGAACCAGGCGCCGGTGAACTGTTCGACTTCCACGGTGACTTCAAAATAATCTTCAATGATGCGCTGCAACGCCGCGGCGGAGCGGGGACGCAAGGCGAGCAGGCCTCCGTAGAACAGCAACGAATCGTCCTGGACCTTCAAACGATTTTCGAGGTTCATGGAACCGATGCCGATGAGGTCCATCAGGTGATGGGAAAACTTGTCGCGCTCCCCGCGCTCATAAGCGATGGTGAAACGGTATTTCTCCCACGCCTGATAGAACAACGAAATCATACGGTGGTTGAACATATCGAAAAACATGACCATGCCGTAGTCTTTATGGCGAACGCGGTCGAGAATCAGCTCCGTGTAATAAAGAGGCAAGACGCCCATGGGTCCAGTGAGGCCCATGAAATTGACGATTAAGACGGGCGCGTCGCCATCCCAAAGAATTTGCTGAATCTGGCTGGCGGGAAACGGGAAGGAGCTGTGGGCGTTGAAGCGCATCACTTCTTTATCGGGACTGATAAAGCGGCCGACCGGGGAGCGATCCGGGAAAAGGCGTTCGATGAGGCGCACGGCTTGAAAGAACTCGAACTTACAGGGATTCTCCCGCAGGAGGACTTCCATGCGGGCGTATCTGTGCGGTGCGATGGGCTCGGGTATCACGTCGATAGGCATTCTTCAGAAGCTCCTTTCGCGGTTTGACAACGGAAGCTTCGGGCTGGCTTCTGTTAGACCGCAGGTCCGCATGTTTACGCATGGCGGTTCAGGGGCGCAGAATGGGCGCATCCAATCAAGCGGAGCCCTCCCTGCTGAAGCGCCGGCTGAAGCCGGCGGCAGGCCGAGGCCCGCCCCACAAGGCACCCAGTTTTTCACATCAGTATTGTTTGTCCCGCTCTGGGTGGCCATTCTTTGAGCGCCTCCTTTCTTTGTTTGGTACGAACCGCAAGCTGGCTGAAGCTGTTGAGGGAAACGTACTCGGCGAGAAATCGTTCGATCACGCTGGAGAACAGAAAGACGCCGCCGCCGGTGAACATCTCTTCGTCGAGCTCAAGCTGGACGCGGGTGCCGCGCGCGAAGGTGATTCCGTTTTCCGAAATGAGGCGCGCAAAATGGCGGCCACTGGAGATACCGGTGATGCCATCGATCTGTTTTTCGGAATAAGCGGAGCCGGTGAAATTGTAGAGCTTGAGGATCTCCTGAAACGCCTCGCGGCCTTCGTCGACGAGCGAAAGATAGTTCAGAGACAGGTGCGAAATCAAACGCCACAGAGCGGCTTTTCCGGAGGGGGGGCGAATGGAGGCGGTGGGTTTGCGCAGGGCCACGATGCGCTTGATGGCCGCTCCCCCCTCAATTTCGAAATCACCGGCTTCATTCGCGAAGGTCAGGCGCGAGGGCAGATCGCGATTGGTGCAGGTGGTTCGCAGCGTCAGCGTATCGATTTCAGGAATGATGGCGCGGGCCGAGAGGTCGACCAGCGAGACGGACATTTCGGTGCCCTCATCGCCGGCCCGCGACGATTGACGGCGGTGGGCCAGCCAGAAGGTTTGCTTCTTGTCACGCTGGGTGGCGTGGCGGAAGGAATAGAAGGGCTCGAACCGCTGCACCTCATTCGACTGCGGATTGATGCTGACCACTTCGTCGATGGAGAAAACTTCGGTGGCTTGGGGACGGCGGACGTCGGGGACGACGGGATATTCGTAGCGGCGCTGGTCGAGCAGAATCGGCTCGCAGGTCTGCATGAAGAGATTCACGATGGGGGTGGTGTTGACGCGGAAGGTCTTCGCGTTGATGCCCAGCTCCAGGGTCTGACGGCGTTCGGTCAGCTCAAACTGCGAGATGAGAAAGACCAGCTCGAAACGATTCTTATAACCGGTGGCGAGGGCTTCTCCGAGTCCTGAGACGTCGAAGAAGAAAAACTTATCTGGAAACGTGAAATATTCCTGGAGCAAACGATAGCCGGGGAAACTGCGGCGCGGATAGGGCAACATGGATTCCGCCTCGCCGAATCCGGCCGGGCGCAGGCTGTCGCCGCGGAGGACGACGGGGCGGACGCGCGAATTCGTAGTGGGGTCGCGGACCAGAATCTGCACGGTATTGGCGCAGAGCAGCTCATAAAGCGTGTGCGAGACGTTGGCTTCGCCGGCGATGTGGAGGCGGAGAGTATCGAGACCGAGCGCGGGAAGCAGAACGTCCTGGGGAGCGCGAAACTCGATGCGAATCGCCGCGACCGCATCAAGGGATTTCACGGCGGGGGACAGGCGGTCCGGCGAGGTCCACTCGCAGGCGACGATGCGCAGAGGGAGCACGGTGGTCTCGAAACAGGTGCGGAACTGGCAGGGGACGCCGCCGACGGGGCGGGAGTTGAGGACGGCTCCACGAGGAATTTTCTGGGGCGCGGCGGCGCCACCCTGCTCCGCATCGAGATGCATTTCGACGATCGACATGGAGGGCAGAGGGCGGATGTAATGCGGATAGAGGATGCTGAGCAGAGCCTCGGTGATTTCGGGAAATTCGTCGTCGATTTTTAAGTGGACGCGCGCGGCGAGGAAGGCGAAGGCTTCAAGCAGGCGTTCGACGTGAGGATCGTCGCACTTGTCGGGTTCAAGGATGAGGCGTCCGGCGATCTTGGGATATTTTAGTCCGAACTCGGCGCCGAGCTGGCGGAGGTAGTTTAGCTCGTTCTCGTAGTACAGGAGGAGTTCGTCACGCACTTTTGAGGGGCTCCTCTTGAAAAACTAATGTTGGCCGCTGAGGAACGCGGAGGAACGCGGATGAGCAAGAAAAGCCGCCTGAAGGCGGCCAGGATTGGCCGCCCCACAGGACGGGGGCGGTTTTGTGGAAGCCAACGAACTCACTGGCTAAAGCCTGTGCCACCGTGGCTGTATGGAAAGGGCCGGGGGCGGGGGCCACTAGTGTTCTCCTCGAATCTGGTATTCGCCGTTGGCTAGCTGGAGTTCGCCGTCGAAGGAGACGTGTTCGGGGGAAGGGTCCATTTGGAGGGAGCCTTCAATCTGGAAACGCACGGCGCGGGTGCCGATGCCCGAGCCTTCGACCAGGATGACGCGAACGCTGCGGAGGCGCGGCTCGAAGAGCGCGACGGTTCGTTCAATTTCGGTGAGAAGCTGCTGGCGGTCCTTGGGAGAGTTGGCGCTCAAGGCCGAGAAGTCGGGCAGGCCATAGTTATAGACAGACTGAGAGAGCTCGACCATCGACTCCGGCGCGGCGTAGGGATTGCGGCGGGTGTTGAGAAGCCATTCGAGGTCGCGGCGCAGGGCGGCCTTCAATCCACGAACGCTGGCGGAGCGGGTGCGATAGGGATCGGAAGCTGAGGTGACCGGAATGGAGCGGTCGCGATCGCGATCCCGGTCGCGATCGACGAGGCGGTCGATCAAGGGCTGGGTGACGGGTAGATCGGAGTCGGCTCTGGCCATACGAGACTATCTTCCACACTCCAGCGCCTGGACGGGGTCGAGGCGGGAAATCCGCGCGTAGAGTTTCAGTTTCGTGGCGTCGTCACGCTGCAATTTATAGAGCATCACCAGAGGCTGGGCGACGGTTTCGCGGGATTCCCATTCGTCGAGCTGATGCTGGTCGATGGAACTCAACAGCTCTTCGAGGATCGGCTGGGCGAGAGTCTCATGGCCGGTGATCATGCAGATTTGCGCGAGCTGGAGTTTGCTCTGGAAACGGGCGCGGCCGGATTGCTGGCGCGGAATTTCGGCGGAGAGCATCTGGATGGCCTCGCTTGCGCGGCCGGCGCGCGCGGCTTCCACGGCGAGGGTGAAGGCGGCGGGCGGCGCGGGTTCGGAGGGCGAGGAGGGGCTGATGCCGGGGTCATCGAACATGGCCGCGGCGGGGGGAAGATCGGGCGGCGCGGGCGAGGCGAGATCCTTCAACCAGGCGTGGGTTTCGGCGCTGGCGATGGGGGTCTCGTCCGAGAATTCCCAGTTCGCGATCCGCGGCAAGTCGACGAGCAGGGCGCGCACCTCGCCGCGGATCGCGGCGGCGACGTGGGCGTAGCCGCTCTGTTCGGTGGCATTGACGACGTGTCGCTGGAGGTCGAGCCAGGCGCGTCCATAGGGCTGCGCCATGGCCGCCTCGGCGGTTTCGATGAGCTCGCTCCAGTTGCATTCAGCGGCCAGACGGCGGACGGCTTGGCGGACTTCGGTGGGCGGAGGAACCAGCATGGCTGGATCGGGCGGATCCCCGTAGCCCCGCAGTTCGCCCCAGCGATAGCCGCGCAGCATCAGATAAGGCGCGGGGCTCAAAGCATCCTGGGCGCGCAAGAATTTTGCGACGGCGCTAAGGCGGGGGGCGACCTCGTCTATATTCTCCGGATCCAGCCCGATGGTTGCTCTTCCGGCTGGGGGCGGAGCGACGCCAGCAGCGACTTCCTGGTCGGGCGGGTAGTAAGGCTGAGGCTCGGGCGCAACTTGGGATAGCGGCGGCGGCGGCGCGTGGCCAGGGCGCTTTTGAAGAATCTGATTGGTGGTACGCCGCACTTCCTCAAGAGCCGTGCGCAGTGGGTGGAAGCTGGGCGCGTCAGGGCCAAACTTTTCATCGCACAGCGACCCGAGCGACGTGACCGCGGCGAGGCAGCCGTCGAGGGCGGCGACCCAAGCCTCGTACTGGGCAGTGGGCGTGGAAGCGGCGTCCTTATCGAAATCCTCAGCGGCGGGCTTGCCTTGGGCGATGAAGGCGGCTCGGGCTGCCTTCTGAGCATCGGTCTTGGCGTCCTCTTCCGAACCGATGCGGCGTGATTCCTGGTAATCGAAGAAGCTCAAGCCGCCGGCTGTGATCGGAGTACTGACGCGGATGGCAAGGATCATACGCTGCTCGGCGAGCCATCCAAGGAGCATGGCGCGGGCCTCCAGATCGTCGTCCTCAATTTCGGGGTAAAGGCTGTCCCAATACTGTTCGAGAAGTCCACGCAACAGCTCGAGACCCTGTTGAAGTCCAGAAAACTTTTCGCGATGGAGAGCAGCTTCGGTGAGCCAGATGGCGAGCTGGAGGTCCTTGGAGCGTTCGGCGATAGCCTTCCCGGCGAGGTCGAACACCTGGCGATAGTCGGCGGCCTTGCGCTCGTGCTGCCAGTCGCCTTGGGGACCTGCGTCGTCCTGCCGGCGGGCTTCCTTGAGCTGATCGTAGATGGGGTCGTAGCGGAGGCTGATTCCGCTGGGGTTATCGCCGGCGATTGGGGTCAGCAGATCGTGGCGGAGCGGCATGCCTACCCCTCCTGGGATTCCAGAATGGCTTCAGCCGGGGTGAACTGAATCTTGCGGATATCGAGCAGTGGAAAGTCCTCTCCATCGACGGAAAAGATGCGTTGACCGGAGGGAATGTTCATGCCGTCCACTTCGGCCCACTCGGTGGCGCGTCCTAATTTCACGTTGTCGTCGGGATGACGCCAGGAGAACGGTGCGAGCACGGGTAAGAGAACCTCACCGAGTTCCTTGTCCTTAAATTTGGGGCCGGTGCGGACGAGGGCGGGAGCCCATAGAAGATCGCGGAGACGCTTAGGAGCTTCGATTTCGATGGATTCAATATGTTCCAAAGGGATCCACAGATAGGCGCCGGCGGCGAAGATCTCGAGCCGCGGGCCGAGGCGGGGATCGGCGTCCTCCAAGGTTTCGAATGGTTGTCCGTTGATGGTGCCGCCGCGGGGATCGCCGGTGGCGGGGACGACCGGATAATCTTTTTTCTCGAAAAGCTCCTGACGGACGCGTTCGGCGTGGAGCGCGGCGTAATAGAGCATCGCGCCCAGCTTGGAATCGGGCGTGGCGTCGGAGAGGATGTTGAGGTGCTTCTCGGCGCGATCGTAATCGCCCTTGAAGCACAACAGTTCGAACAGAAACGTGCGGCGCCGGGCGTCGGTAGGGTTGTCCCTCACCTCGACGCCCAGCGCCTCGATCGCTTCGTTGAGCTTACCCGCTTTGAAAAGCTCCTGAGCGCTCATGAAGGGGCTTAGCCGTTCGTGTTCTTCTGGAAGTCGACCCATTTCACGGTCGGCGCACCCAGCGTGCCATCCGGCTGTTGCGCGTTGTACTGCAGGGTCAACTTGCCGTACGAGATCGAGCCGTACTCCCACACCACCCAGTCGTCCGTGTTCGCCATGCCGGCTTCGGAATCGTACTGGAAGCCATCTTTGCTTTGTTCGATGTCGTAGCCCATGCTGATCCGGTGCGAAGTGATCAGGCACTGTTCGAGCGTGATGGTCATGTAATCGATCTGGTTCCCACCAGCTTTGCGCACATAGAGCGTGGCCTTGGCGATCGGCTTACCGGAGCCGCAGAACGAATAGAACAACGGAGTGGCAACGCTGGGCTTGGAACGGAAATGTAAATCCAAGGGCCTGACTTTGCCTGCGCCCGGTCCAGTGGTCGCGGAGCCAGTGGTCGACATCTGGAGGCAGCCCCAGTTGTACGAGTCGATTTCGACCGTATTTTGATGTTTGCTGTCCGTGGATTCGCCCTTAATGTCCGGGCAGTCCAAAAATGCATCTACTTGCGCCATATTGTGTATCTCCTTGTCTCTATTCGCGTTGAAATTCAGAAAACCGGATCAAAATACTTACCTCTTCGCAGGCGCCGGGAGATCCGCAACCAGACGCAGGCCGACACTGAGTTCGTCGAGCTGGAAGTGCGGTCGCAGGAAAGCTGTCGCACGATAAACGCCGGGCTTGCCCGGGACTTCGGCCACGTCGATCCTCGCTTCGCGCAGAGGATGGGACGCCTTGACCGATTGCGAGGCAGTATCATCCGGTGTCACGTAGAGCTGAATCCACTGGTTGAGGAAACGCTCGCAATCGGAGCGGGACATGAAGCTGCCGAGCTTATCGCGCATCATTGCTTTTAGATAGTGGGCGAAGCGCGATACGGCCAAAATGTACGGCAATTGCGTGGAAAGCCGAGCGTTGGCGTTGGCAGAGTCCTTATCGTAGATCTTGGCTTTCTGGCAGCTCTGCACGCTGAAGAAGGCCGCGAAATCGTTGTTCTTGGAATGAACCAGCGGGATGAAGCCCTGATCCGCCATTTCCTTTTCGCGGCGGTCGGTGATCTGCACTTCGCAGGGGCACTTCATCGCCAGATCGCCGTCGTCGGTGTAGAAATTGTGAACCGGCAGACCTTCCACGAGTCCGCCGCCTTCGACGCCGCGGATGGCCGCACACCATCCATACATCGCGAAAGCGTTGGTCAGGCGGGTACCCAGCGCGTAGGCGGAGTTGCCCCACAGATACTTATTGTGGTCGGTGCCGTCGACGTCTTCCTCATATTGGAACGCATCGACCTGCTTGGTATTCTTCCCGTAAGGCAAGCGGAGCAGCATGCGGGGGCCAGTGAGGCCGACATAGCGCGAGTCTTCGCTAGCGCGGAATGATTTCCACTTGGCGTATTCGGTGCTGTCGAAAACCTTCGAGAGGTCGCGCGGCGCATCGAGGGTCGCGTAGCTCTCCAGATTGAAAAACTCGGGGCTGGCGGCTGATAAGAAAGGCGCATGCGCGCCCGCGGCGGTCTGGGAGATGCGCTCCAGCAGTTCGATTTCCTCGGGACCCTTTCCGAATTCGTAGTCGCCGATCATGGCCGCGAAGGGGGCTCCGCCGAATACGCCGAATTCTTCCTCATAGACCTTTTTGAAGAGCGCGCTCTGGTCGAACTCAGGGGCGCGCTGCAGGTCCTTAAGAAGCTCCCGCTTATTCACGTTCAAGACTTTGATCTTCAGCTTGTCGTTGGTTTCGCTCTGGTCGAGCAGGTACTTCAATCCGCGCCAGCTCGCCTCCAGCTTTTGAAACGACGGGTGATGCAGGATCTCATTGATCTGGATGGAGAGCAGATGATCGATCTGCGCGATGCGCTGGTTGATCATCGTCTCGGCGTCCTTGGTGACGGTCATGGAGCCTTCGAGCACCTGTGCGACGAACTCCTTCACCAAGTCCTTGCCACGGTCTTTGGCGCTCTGGTCCTTGCCCATCCGCCCTTCTTCGACGATCTGGTCGAGCAAACCTTTTTCGAGCACCTGCTCGACTACTTGCGGCGCGGCCGCCGATTTCTTTGCGTCAGCCATTGGAACCTCCCGCGGGCTTGTCCATTTCCTTCTTCAGCTTGTCGAGTTTGGCCTGATCGCCGACGGCACCGAGCAGCGCTTCCTCCAGCTTGTCGTTACCTTGCAGGCTGGCGCGGAGGTTGCTGAGCTTGGTGCGCAGATCCATGAGTTCGGCCAGGGGCTTAACCTGCTTGGCGACGTTTTCCGGCTCGAAGTCGTCCATGACCTTGAAATGCAGGTCGACCTTGAGCTGGGGCGCATCGGCCGCCTCGGCCAGCTTGTTCTCGACGGCGAAGGCGAGGTGCGGCTTCATTCCTTCGAGAACGCTGTCGAAGTTATCTGGGTTGACATCGATGAACTTGCGATCGCGCAGACGAGCCAGGGGCTCGGTCGGCTGACCGGTAAAGTCGCCCAGAACTCCCATGACGAACGGCAGTTCCTTTATCTCGATCGCGTCGCCGACTTCAACTTCATAGGTGATATGAACACGTGGCGGCCGGACTCGCCCAAGTTTGGCATGTATACTTTCTCTGGCCATAATGATCCTCGCTCCTCTATAGTGCGCGCGGGGGCATTTTCGTTACACCCCGCGCGCGAATTCTCACTGTAACCCTCGCTACGTACTGAAGAAAGAGATTTCGGCTCAATCTGGACGCATTCCGCCCGTGTAGAGTATATCCACGTTGGGGATGAAGGTCAAGACCGGGGTAGGAAGAAAGTGGACAAATAGAAAAGCGGCGGAAAACAGGGGTTTCCGCCGTCGTGCGCTGCAATGCTAGCTCAGCCGGTTACCAACTTCCGATCTCGTGGCGCTCGTAAGCCTCGCGCATTTTGCGAAGTTGCTCAGAGTCGTCCCAGAGCGCGTCCCGCGCAGGCCCCGACAAGTGATTGTCATTGAGCACGTGCTGGATCGCGCCGATCGAGTCGTCCAAATTACCCTTATCGAATTTGCCTTTGTGCCATTGCTTGGCGAACTCGCGAAGCTGTTCTCCAGCATGGTTCAGCCTCTTACGGTCGCCATCGGAAAGGTGCCAGGCGCCATAGCCCTGATTCAGATCCTGATGCACATGGTCGATTAGCGCATCAACCTTGTCGGGCTGATACGGTCCTCCCTGCGGTCCATACTGAGCTAGTCCAATCGCGGAAAACATGGTCAGGGCGGCCGGTAGTGCAAGGCCGCAGAGTATATTTCGCATGAAACACCTCCTCATTGGTCAGATACGCGCAGGGGCGGGTCTGTTTCGACATGCCTGAAAGACCGCCTCCCGCGGTGGCCGGTGGGCGGAGCAATCCGCTCATATTCCTGACCCTGCTGCCGTTAAGGAACATGTGACCGTCCTTACAACGAACGAACAGAATGTGGCGAAGTCCGACCCGCGCGCGGGGAAATATCTCGTCTTTCACCTGGGCCAGGAAGAATTCGGCATCCAGGTACAGAAAGTCAGGGAAATCATGGGCGTGCTGGACATCACCCAGGTTCCGCAGACGCCTCCGCACGTCAAGGGCGTGATTAATCTGCGGGGCAAAGTGATCCCGGTGATCGACCTGCGCCTGAAGTTTATGATGCCGGCGAAGGAATACACCCACCGCACGTGCATCATCGTAGTGCAGGTATGCGGCGATCGCGGCACCATGTTGATGGGCATCGTCGTCGACGGCGTCGCGGAAGTAGTCCAGGTGGCGGGCGCCGACGTTGAAGATACGCCGACCTTCGGTAAAGAAGTCGAAGTGCCCTACGTGATGGGACTGGCCAAGCTCAAGGGCAAGGTCAAAATCCTTCTTGACATCGATCAGGTGATGACGGCTCGCGAGCTTGCGCGTCTCGACCTGGCGGCGAAATAAGCCGATGGTGGAAGAGGTTATTCGGCAGCTCGACGAGCTCAGCGTAAGAATGGTGGTCGGCGGAGCGGACCCGCCGGAAACGTTCGAAGCCCTCGCAGGGATCGAAAAGACCGCGCGCGCGGCAGGGCGCGAACAAGCAGCCGACGCGGCAATGGAGCTGACGGCTCGCGCGAAGGGCGCGGCCAGAACGTCACAAGAGAAGTTTGAGGAAGTCGTCACGGCCGGCATTGAAAACCTGCGCAGGGCGCTGGAATCGGCGGCCGCGCCGCAGACCGCCTCGTCAAAATTAACTGCGCCCAATGCCCTGGCGGAGGACCCGGAGTTGATCGGCGACTTCGTCAACGAGGCCGGAGAGCATCTGGCAACGATCGAAGCTCAGATCCTGGTGCTGGAGCGCGATCCAACCGCCGCGGATCCTTTAAATGCCGCGTTCCGCGGGTTTCACACGATTAAAGGCCTGGCCGGATTCCTCGATCTCGCCGACATCCGCGCGGTGTCGCATGAAGTGGAGGCACTGCTCGACCAGGCGCGCAATCAGGAACTGCTGCTGACGCCGGCCATTGTCGACGTGGTACTCGAAAGCGCGGATTATCTGAAGCGAGCCATCGCGTGGGTGCAGGCGGGATTGCACGGCACGGCGTGCGCCGCTCCCGTGTTCGACAAGGTGCTCGAAAGAGTTCGCATGGTGCTCGAAGGGAAGCCGGAGCGAGCGGCCGAGACGCCCGTCGAGACACGCGCCGAACCCGTGAAGACCGTCGAAAAAGCCAAGCCGGAAGCCGAAACCGCGGCGTCCCTTCGTGTCGACGCCGGCAAGCTCGACTACATGATGGACATGGTGGGCGAACTGGTGATCGCGCAATCGCTGATCACGCATCATCCCGAAATCGGCGCACTCGAAAACGGCCCGCTACAGCGAAATCTGCAACAGCTCGGCCGCATTACGGCGGAGGTGCAGCGTGTGGCGATGAGCATGCGCATGACGCCGGTGACGCCGCTGTTCAGCCGCATGAACCGCCTGGTCCGGGACCTGACGCGTAAGAACGGCAAGGTGGTCCGGCTGGAGCTGAGCGGTGAAGAAACCGAGCTGGATAAAACGATCATCGAGCAACTTGCCGATCCGATGATGCACATGGTGCGCAACTCGCTCGACCACGGCCTCGAAGGACCGGAAGAACGCATTGCCGGCGGTAAACCCGCGGAAGGCAAACTGGTGTTATCGGCATCGCATCAGGCCGGCCATATTCTGATGGAGATCACCGACGACGGGCGCGGACTGAATACCGAGAAAATCCTCGCGAAAGCACGCGAGCGCGGACTCGTTCCCGATGGACAGAACCTTAGCGAAAATGAAATCTTCTTCCTGATCTTCGAGCCCGGATTTTCCACCGCCGACGTGGTCACCGATGTCAGCGGACGCGGGGTGGGAATGGACGTGGTGCGGCGGCAGATCGCGGGTCTGCGCGGACAGATCGAAATTCAATCGGTGCGCGGCCGCGGGACGACGTTCCTGATGCGGCTGCCGTTGACGCTGGCTATCATCGACGGGCTGATCGTCGGCGTGGGAGCGGAACGGTACATCATGCCAATCAACTCCGTGCGCGAAATGCTGCGGCCCACTCCGGAGATGATTTTCACCATGGAAGGCCGCGCGGAAATGGCGATGGTGCGCGGCGAGCTGCTGCCCATCGTGCGCCTGGACCGGCGCTTTGGGATTGCCGGCGCCCGGCAGAATCCCGCGGAGGGTCTTTTCGTGGTGGTGGAAGCCGAGGGCAGGCGATTCTGTCTGCTGGTGGACGAGATGTTAGGCAAACAGGAAGTCGTGATCAAGAATCTGGGCGACACGTTCCGCATGGTCGCCGGAATCTCCGGCGGCGCGATTATGGGCGACGGCCGGGTTGGTTTGATCCTCGATGTGAACGGCGTGCGCAAGGAAAAAATGAATGCTTAAGAGCTTAAATGCGCCGTCGCTAGGCGCTCCGGTGTTCGAAAAATTCCGGCGCCTGGCCTACGATAAGTTCGGACTGAATCTCACCGCCGCCAAGCACGAGCTGGTAGCCACAAGGCTGGGTAAAAAATTGCGCGAGTTGAACATCCCGAGCTACGACGCCTACTACGATCTGGTGGTGGCGGACCGTACGGGAGAATCGCTGATCGCATTGATCGACGCGCTGACGACGAATCATACGTCGTTCCTGCGCGAGGCTTCGCACTTCGATTTTCTGATCACGCGGGTGCTGCCGGGTTTACGGAAGCGCGCGTCGATCGACATCTGGAGCGCGCCCTGCTCGACCGGCGAAGAGCCTTATTCGATCGCCGTCACGCTGCTGGAACAGCTCGGCTCGCCGCCGAAGCCGGCGCTGCGCATTCGCGCCACGGATATTTCCACGCGGGCGCTGGCGGTCGCGAAAAAAGGCGCTTACACAGCGGACCGGCTCAGCGCGCTGGCGCGGCCGCTCATTAGAAGATATTTCACGCAGACCGGTCCCGGGATATTTCAAGTCACCGCGGAGGTCCGCCGCATGATCGAGTTTGAGCGCGCGAATCTGATCGAGCCTCCGCGCGGCAACCGCACTTTTTCCGCCATTTTTTGCCGCAACATGATGATCTATTTCGACAAGGCGACGCAGGAGCGGGTGGTGACGGGGCTTTCGCAATTTCTCGAGCCGGGCGGATACCTGCTGATCGGACATTCGGAAAGCCTGATGGGAGTCCACCACGGGCTCGAATACGTACAGGCGGCGATTTACCGGAAACCGGGAACGGCAACCGCGTGACAACGCAAATTGTAGTCGGCATCTCGGATTGCCGGACCACCAACGACCGCGGCGCGACGCTGGTGACTTATGCTCTCGGTTCCTGCGTAGGTATTGGCGTATTCGATCCGGCTTCCTCGATCGGCGGACTGCTGCATCTGATGCTGCCGGAATCGAGTCTGGACACGGCGAAGGCTGCCAGGAATCCCTGCATGTTCGCCGATACGGGCGTTACCGCGCTGTTAAGCCGCTGCCTGGAACTGGGCGCGGCGAAATCGCGGCTGCGCGTCTGGCTGGCGGGCGGATCCGCGGTGATGGATGAGCGTGGAGTTTTCAATATCGGGAAACGGAACCAGCTCGCCGCGCGAAAAGCTTTGTGGAAAGCCGGGCTTCTGACGCTCAACGAGGACCTGGGCGGTCAGGGATCGCGAAGCGTACGCCTGGATCTGGGGACTGGAACGTTTTGGATTCGCGCCGCCGGCGTCGATCGGGAATTGAAGGCGAACAGGGGCTTCGCCAAAGGAGAATGATATGGCCATTCGAATTTTGATCGTGGACGACTCTCCCGCCATGCGGGCGTTCATTCGCCGCGTCGTAAAACTGAGCGGCATCGACGTCGAGCAGTATTTCGAAGCGGGCGACGGCGAGGAAGCGCTGGCGCAGCTGCGCGCCAATCCCATCGATGCCGTGCTCACGGATATCAACATGCCGGTGATGAATGGAGAAGAGTTCGTTCGCGCGATGCGCGCCGAGGGACCGTTCCAGTCGACGCCGGTGATCGTGATCTCGACCGACGCTACTTCCAATCGCATCCACGCCATGCAAGCGCTGGGCGCGGTGGGATATTTGCAAAAGCCGTTCGGACCGGAGCAACTGCGCAACGAACTGGACCGCGTCCTGGGAGTCGTCCATGAGTGATTTGGCCGGTACCGCGGCGGTTGCGCCCGAGATGGACGGATTGATCGGGGCGCTGCTTCATTCGTGCGGCGAGCACCTGCTCGAGACCATGTTCTTCACTCCCATATTCGACGTAGCCGATGCCTCCGCCGCCATTGGCTCTCCACGCGTCGTATCCCGTTTACATTTTCATGGGAAGCCTTCAGGCGATTTCGAAGTGGATGCCGATCCTGGAATCGCGCGTTCGTTAACCGCCGGATTTTTGGGCATCGACGAAAGCGAAGTGACCCCGGCCCATGAAGACGAGGTCATGGCGGAGTTCTGCAACATGAGCTGCGGCTCCGCACTGTCGAGCCTCGGCTGGGTCGAATACTTCAGCCTGGAGGCCCCGGCGACATCGCGCACGCACGAATTCGCGCCTGCTGTCGAAGGAGTGCGGCGGGCGTTTTTGCTCGCGGGAGGCACGCTGGCGGTCTGCCTGCGAGTGGTTTTCGAGGAGAGTCAAAGCGCCGAATGATCGAAGCCCGCAAAATTCGGGTCCTGGTGATTGACGATTCCGCCATCGTGCGGAAGATTCTTTCGGAGACGCTGGCGTCGGAGCCCGATATTGAAGTGGTGGGGACGGCCCCGGACCCGATCATCGCGCTCGAAAAAATTAATCGTCTGAAACCAGACGTGCTGACGCTCGATATAGAGATGCCGCGCATGGACGGCCTCACATTCCTCAAGCAACTCATGCGGACGCAGCCGATGCCGGTGATTCTCATCAGCTCCCTGGCGCAATCCTCGGTCGACATCGCGCTTGAAGCGCTGCGGCACGGCGCCGTCGACGTCCTCGCGAAGCCCAGCGGGCCGTACTCGGTGGGCGAGCTCCGTGCCACCGTATCCGCGAGCATCAGAGCCGCGGCGCGAGCAAAGCTTCGAAGGAATCTGTCATCTGAGTTAACGCGCGCGACTGCGCCTGTTCACGACAACACTCCTCGGGATATGACCCGCCTGATCGCGATCGGCGCGTCCACCGGAGGCACGGAAGCGATCTGCTCCCTGCTGACGAGTCTGCCCGCGGAGGTCCCGCCGATCCTGATCGCGCAGCACATCCCGCCCATGTTTTCGCGAACGTTCGCAAAACGGCTCGACACGCTCTGCCGCATGGAAGTGCGCGAGGCCGTCGACGGCGATGTTCCGCATCCCGGACTCGCGCTGGTCGCGCCGGGAGGATTCCATATGGTCGTCGAACGCGCCGGCGGAGCCTTCCGCATTAAGATAAAAAACGGCCCGCTGGTCTGCTATCAACGCCCGTCGGTAGATGTATTATTCACGTCCGTGGCGATGACGGCGGGAGGGCGGGCGATCGGAGTGATTCTTACCGGCATGGGCAACGACGGTGCTCACGGGATGAAGCGGATGAAGGATCAGGGCTGCCACAACATCGCGCAGGACGAGGCCACCTGCGTCGTTTTCGGAATGCCGCGGGAGGCGATTCGCGCCGGAGCCGTGGATCAGACGCTGCCGCTCGACCGTATCGCGCCGGCTCTGATGAATGCCTGCGTCAGCGGATCGCTCCCTGTGGTCGCGGCTCGGTAGATAGACTAATGTCACGATGCGCACGCAATACCACTTTCGGACATCTCCCAACGGTTTGTGCGCGTGGTCGAATGAGAACGCTCGGCAAATGACCTGCCCTATTGAACGTCGCCTAAACAGCGTCTTTCCACTGCATCTCCGCGTCCGACCGCCTGACGTAGTTGGCGTCGACCACCGCGGGATCGACCGCGCGGCCGGCGGCAAATTCACGCGCAGCGATGGTTCCTATCGCACCGGCAAGTAGGCGTGGCTCCGAAAGAATCTCAACATCGGCAGGCAGCGCGGCCAGCCACGCGTCGTACTTCATCACAACCTCGTCTCGGATTACTTCCAACCCCGCGTTGTAGACCGCGCCGTAAATATCGCCCCGCCGTGCGTCCATCCAGGGCGCGCGCAGATCGCGCGTGCCGAAGTACGCCATCGCCTTTAGATTCGATACCGCGACCACTTTGCGGGACATTCCTTCCGCCAGGCCTTTTACCGCCGTCAGCCCGACACGCACGCCAGTAAATGTGCCCGGACCAGAAGCCGACGCAAAACCGTCGATCTCCTCGAGGCGAAGACCACTGCCGGCCAGCACATTCTCAATTTCACGGAAAAGAACTTGCGCGAAACCGTCGGTTGAGTGCAGTGCGACCTCCACCATCACTTGTTCGCCTTCGGTAATCGCGATGCTGCCGCGCTCGCTGGTGGTGTCGATCGCTAAAATTTTCAAGGTACTAACCTGAAGATCCGGTCGACCATGTATGCCTTGCCATTCGCATTCACGATATTGGCGTGCAGGCTGAGCACGGCGGGAAAATTCTTGACCATCGGCGCCGGCACCTTAAGCGTGCCTTCCCTGCCCGTCCCGATCACGCGATAGCCCTCGCCATCGGCCGCGACCTCCGCCGTCCATTCGACCAGCAGGGATCGAGTCGAGCGGGTCTCCTTGCGAACCTTCAAAACAAAATGCGGCGGATGAGAGAGAGAAATCTCGTTGTCCTCGGGCTCCGGAATATCGAACACGGGCTTGTCTCCCGCAAGCGTGATTTCCTGCACGGGCACATCGCGCGATTCAAACTTGTACGACGTCGACATCCTCGCTTTTTCACTCTCACGCGAGATATGCAGCACCCAGTCGTGGGATCGATCGGGCGGCTCTCCCGTGAATCGCTCGCCTTTATATTCCTTCTGCTTGAACCTCTCGCCGTTCGCCGGATTGATCCACGCTACATCGTAACCATGATGTTCGAGCGCCACCTCGATCGGCCCCGGCTTCTCGACATATATGATGTACTCCACACCATCGAGCGCCAGCCCGCGCCCTCCGTCGACACCGAAAAACGGCTCCAGGTCCCAGTACCGGTTCCCTGCCATGAACTCGTACCAGACCGTCATGTATGCGCCCGATCCCGCCGCGGGATACTGGCCGTTCATGGCCGCATTCCACAAATCGTGACTGTTCGCGATCCCGGTCGCAAGCGCCGGGGCTTGATAGAACTGATGCTCCACTCCGCCGATATTCGCGTCCGTGGTCCCATAGCCGATCATGTCCATCCAACCGTCGCCTGACAGTGGAGCCGACGTGGTTTCCGCCATGGTCGTGCGCGGATGCCCATAAGGATCGAACTTCTTTATCAGCGCGCCGGCATCCTTCAAAATCGCGCGCCCGCCTGGAACGGTTTCGTATGCCGGAAATCCGGCCCAGGTAATATTGAACGCAGCGAATCGCGCCACCACATCGGCGATGTAGCGCTCCCGTTCCTTCCAGTCACCCGGAATTGCGGCGAACACAATATCGGCCGTCAGACCATGGCCGCTAATCGCGCGGATGCGCTCCCCCGCCTCTCTCAGATCCGCGCCGGCCTCAATCATCACCCGAAGATGCGTGAATTTCTCCTTAGCCCGAGCCGAGATCAGCGCGTCAAATTCCGCGCGCGGCATGTCGACAAATTTCTCGACACTCGATGCCATCCATAAGTGCGGCCGGTTATTCTCGGTCTGAAAATGATGGACATTCGCAACCTTGACGAAGCCCGGCGAATCCGATTCGGCCGCGTTGAACTGCCCCAGTTTCCCATCGAAGCGCGCGATGCTGCTCGACACGCGGTAATCCCACGCGCCTGCCTCGGTCGGCGAGAAACGGATCACAAAGCGGCGGTCCCCGTCGCGAAACGCGTGCATTAAATAGGTCCGGTGACGAGGGGAGCGAAACTCGGCGCGCAGCTCAACCCCGTCCGGCTTCTCATCCGCCTCCAGATCGAACACCAGATCGCAAGGAGACCAGGCAGGAGTCGACGGACAAGTCGGCTGAGCAAACAACGGCAGACCCACAATCAAGAACGCGAAAATCACCAGCATCTGTTCCCAATATACTGTGCCCGTGACGATCGATTGTCTAGATTGCTTCCAGTTCCTCTTCGAGCAACTGCTTCTCGTACAAATCGGCGTAGTATCCGCCGCGCACGAGCAATTCGGTGTGCGACCCTTCGGCGACCACCTCCCCGTGCTCGATCACAAAAATCCGGTCCGCGTTGCGAATGGTGGACACCCGATGGGAAATCAGGATCGTCGTGCGGCCCTCCATCACGCTCGCGAGCTCGGAGAGGATTCGTTCCTCGGTCGCCGTATCGACGCTCGCCAGTGCGTCGTCGAGGATCAGAATCCGCGGATTGCGCAACACCGCGCGGGCGATCGCCGTCCGCTGCTTCTGCCCGCCCGATAGAGTGATCCCGCGCTCCCCGACGATGGTGTCGAGGCCGTCGGGAAACTCTTCGATATCGGGCGCGAGGCCGGCAATCGCGGCCGCCCGCTGGATCTCCCGCTCGCCCGCGTCCTTCACTCCAAACGCGATGTTTTCTCCCAGCGTCGCGCTGAACAGAAATGTCTCCTGAGGAATATATCCGATCTGACGGCGCACGTCTTCTGGAGAAAATTCGCGCAGGTCGACGCCGTCCAGCGTCACCTCACCCGAGCTTGGATCGATCAGCCGCGGCACCAGATGCGCCAGCGTGCTCTTTCCACTTCCCGTGTGCCCGACGATCGCGACCGTCATGCCCGCCGGGATCCGCATGGTGACCTTTTCGAGCGCCGGACGATCGCCATAGTGAACGCTCACGTTATGAAACTCGATCTCTCCGCGCAAGGGCGATGGAATTGCGCGAGGCTTTTCGGGCGCAGCGATTTTCGGATGTTCTTCGAGCAGACCCCGCACCCGTCCCAGCGACGCTCGTCCGCGCTCCATCAAATTCGCCACCCATCCCATCGCGATTAACGGCCACACCAAGGTGCCCATATACGTGTTGAACATCACGAAACTGCCGAGCGAGATTTTGTGCGCCGCAAGCCGCACGCCACCGAACCATAACACCAATAAGAACGAGAAGCCCACCAGCGTCGTCAGCAGAGGATTGAACAGACCGGAGATTTTCGCGAGGCGCAGATTCTCGCCGATATAGCCCTGATTCAGCTTCTCGAAATGTCCCAGTTCGGACTGCTCCTGCACATAGGCCCGGACCACGCGGACGCCTGAGAGATTCTCCTGCACGCGGCTGCTGATGTCGGAGAACATGGTTTGAATCGCCTCGAAGCGATCGTGAATCCGCCGTCCGAATACCAACACCGCGAGGCTCACAAACGGCGCTGGAATCAGCGCGACCAGCGTCAGCGGCCAATCCACCCACAGCATCACGCTGACCGACAGCACTAGTGTCAGCGATGTCTCAAACCAGTACATGACGCCGGGCCCCAGCATCATTCGCACCGCGTTCATGTCGTTGGTCGCGCGGGCCAGAATATCGCCCGTCCGCATGCGGCTGTAGAAACCGGCGTCGAGCGTCACCAGGCGCGAAAAAAGGTCGTTGCGCAGATCGTATTCAATGTCGCGCGAAATGCCGATCAGGATCACCCGCATCCAGTACTGAAAAATCCCCTTCGCGATGGAGATCCCGGCCAGCAGGCCGCAAAATTCGAACAGCAGCCGCAAGGAGCGGTCCGCAGTGAGTGAATCGACAGCCGCGCGCAAGGTGAGCGGGATCGCCGCGCCCAGAATGTCCTTCGCCGCCAGCGCTCCGAAGCCGAACAGGTACTGGCGGCGGTAGCGCCGCAAATGAGGCCACAGAAATTGAATCGCGCCTTTCATCGACTACCACTCTGAAATCGTCTTGGTCCACTCGAGCAGAAAAATTTTGCGAGCTTCCCGGTCCCGCCACCAACTATCGGGTTTGAAAAACTTATCCGGCGAGCAGACGACGCGGATGTCCAGGTCCGGCGCCGCGCGATGGAAGATCTTCCCCGAGCGCCGCGTATGGTAACTACTGGTCACCAAAATCATTCGTTTCACGCCCATCTCGCGAAGCTTTGCCACCACCGCTTGGGCTTCTTCCCCGGTCGAGCGCGCGTGATGCTGAAGGGGAATGAAGTACGATTCGGGAAAGCCCGCGCGCACGGCGAAGGGAATCGCCAGATCGCACTCATAATTTCCGTAGCTGCCGTCGGGACCGCTGATCAGCGCGTGCGGCGCATAACCTTCTTTAATCAGCTCCCCCGCTTTCAGGATGCGGTTTCCGAAGCCATCGCCGGCCAGCACGACGACGATATCGGACTTCACCGGCGTGTCGGCCTTGACCAGAAAGTTGCCGAGGCCAGTCAGAACGGGTGCGCGAAATACGACGAGCAGCGCCACGAGTGCCGCAAGAATCAGTGCCGTCCGCTTCACTGAAATAGACGAATCACTTCTCGTCCGAGCTCCGCCCGTCGATTCGACCCACGGATTTCAGCTTCTGGAACATCTTCTCCACTTCGTCCTCGTCTTCCGGACGCAGCATGGGATAACGCGGCGGAGGCGCGATCTGCTTGCGCTCGCCGGCCGCTTCACCCCAGAACTGGCGGTACGGGATGCCGTCGAGCAGCGCTTCCCGCGAGTAGCGCCGCAGATGGCGCAGCAGACTCGTCGAGGAATCGAGATCGCCGGGATAGACAATCGGAAAACGGTGGCCGTCCGCGAGCGTCAGATATACCGCGAGCGGAGCATTCCATCCGGTCTGGTCCAGCCGTCGTATATCGCCCCACGCCACGGCTCTGCGCCCCACAGCCAGATGAGTCTCGAAAATCTCGATGGCGGGGCGGAGGGCAAACACGAGGATCGCAAGCGCGGTCAGTGCGAACGCCCCCGCGGCGATCCATGCCGGAGCCCAACGCAGCGCCGTCCATCCGCCGAGCAAGGCTCCTCCGACGGCAATCAATGCCAGAGAAAAGTAACGGCGGGAAGGCGTGTAACGGGCAACCGGACGGCTCACACCTTCAGCCTACCATCGGCGCGAGTGAAGTGGGAGAGGCTTTATGGTTTTATTTCTGGGGCAGGTTGGATTAACCTGCGGGGGTAGTCAACCCGCCTCGTGCGCTGATCGTATCGGGCCAAAATGGCTGCCTCTCGAGCATCGGCGTTGTAGGGCGGTCCCCCTGGACCGCGGCCTTCTTCGCTGAGGTTGTAGAGATGGCGCCCGAGCCACAAAAACGTAGTCCCGATTTTCTCAAGGGTGTCCCCGTTGACCCCTCATGACTCTCCAGCTCTGATCGGGAGACGTTCGAAGTCTTCCATGGGATACTCGGGTTCAAAAATATGCGGTCGCTGTACCACTCCATCGACGGCGATCATGAAGGGAAAAGCTGCGGCGGCTATGGTAATTTCGCTCCCGTTTTTTGCCCTCAGGACGATTCCCGACTCAGCCTTCACTCCAGACTCATGAACAACAAGCCTGAACGCATCGATCTGCTGATTGAATTCGGGATTTATGGGAAGCATCATCTCACTCCCCGACGGCGAGTCCAAATGGGTAAAACGCAGCACTCCGATCTCCATTCTCTGTGCAATCTCGTGCGCTTCAGAATGGACTCTTAGCCCGCTCCCATCAGGTCTCCAGAGGGTTATATACATTGGCTTGCCGTGTGGCTCGAACTCTATTGAGACCCCTCTGATCGGCTTGGTCACTTCGACGGCCAGCGGGCCTGGTCCCTCCCACCCATATGTCAGTGTTTCCACGTCGATTCCTCTCATGGCTTCGGCGGCGTTGGTGGCGGAGGCGGAGGCGGGGGATAATGCAACGTCTCAATGGGCTTACTGCCATTCGCAGGGATATCGATTCTGGGCCCAGATTATCCCCCCCGGTTTAACCAGGCGTCGGGAACGTCTTCGAAATATGGTCGTGCCAGGTGAGATTTTCTTCGTCCACTAAAGCCCACACCAATCCCAGACCGGCGGAGAGGACGCTCAACAGGCTCGACACTTGTCGAAAGGCTCTCTGGTCGCGATCGGGCGATCGTCCGTCGAAGTTCACCAGGCGCAATCCCGCAAAACGCATCCCAGGCGTCTCGCCATTCCCCAGCACCCACAGGAAGCGGTAGAACAGCGCCAGCAGAGCCGCGACGGAGATCAAAAATGGGGCGTTTTGTGGGGACAACATCAGCATGCCGCCGGATAGGAAAAAGATCCCCAGGAACAATCCGACCGCGATCAGTACCATGCTGGCATCGAACGCAGCCGCGATCATCCGGTGCGCGGGCAGCGCCACCGGCGCGTCGCAATAGATCACTGCATGAACCTCCGTGCCAAGCGCCGCATGTGCGGCGGCGCCGCGAAAATCAAGCGTCTGCTGCGAGTCGCCGGCGCGCCGCGGAGCTCGTGGGGTAACCGGCCGCGCCCGGCGCGCCACCCCTTCGTTCCTCGACGCGGGTCTAGATGGCGTCAGCATTGGAATGGGAATTACCTTCGGACCCGGAACGCCATCCCGGTACGCCGCGTCACGGAATAACGATGGTTGATAATCGACTCGCTCGGGAGGCGCGGCCGCCAACGGCTGACCGCCGGGAAAGCTTTCGAATGCTGGGGCGGTGGCCGTTGCCAGCCCATGGCTCATCGGGTATGCGTCTGGCGCCGATCGCGCCGCCGCCAAATGCATACGTCTCCCGCAGCGGAGGCAGCGTAGCTCGTCTGCTTCGTTCCAACTCTGGCAGTACCTGCACTGCATGGCAATCCTTCCCCTGCGCTAACTTGACTCGTCTTTGCTTGACTCACACATGGGCTTGACTCACACACGACCGCTCTGTTACGGTGCTCGCTTGAGCCTTCCCTTTAAGCCTCGCGGCCGCTCCGCGAGCGTTGTATCAATCTTAAGTACCATATTCGGTTCCGTTTGTCACGAACTTTATGTAGTACGCATAGCACTTCCGTTTATTCTGGTGTTCAACTTAGCGGCCCAGGTCTTCACTCCGGCTTTACCCCCACCCCCTCCCCTGCCAACCCAGGTCAGTCCCGATCCCAACAAGAAAGTCCTGCCCATTCGCCCCGACGCGCCCAAAGATCCGAGAGACGTTTTCGTCGAAGACGACGATCATCAGGACTTCGATGGAAGCTGGCGTCACCTCCGCGGCCACGTCCGCATCGAGACGCCCGACATGCAGATCAAGGCCGACGAGCTCGACTGGAACACCGATACCGGGTACGTCGAGGCTCGGGGACACGTACATTTTGAATACTACGCTCGTGGGGAAAAACTCGATTGTGACAAAGCCCAGTATTACCTGAACGACGATAACGGCGATTTCTATAATGTGAAGGGATCCGCCGCCTCCACCATTCAGGCCCGTCCCGGCTTAAATACCACAACCAATCCTTTCTATTTCGAGGGCCAATGGCTGGAAAGAAAAGATGATACCTATACGGTTCATAACGGCTTTCTCACCGATTGCACCGTGCCAAAACCCTGGTGGATCTTCAAAGGACCTACCTTTATAATCGTTCCCGGAACCTCCGCCGTTTCACGGAACTCGTGGTTCATACTCAAGAACATCCCTATTTTTTATACTCCATACTTCTACAAGGACTTGAAGAAACAGCCGCGGCGAAGCGGCTTTCTGCTTCCCGGCTTGGGGACCAGTTCTTCGCATGGATATACGGCTGCGTTCGGGTATTACTGGGTGATCAACCGCAGTTTCGATCTGGCTTATAACGGAACCTACTACACCGGCGCGGGTTTGGCGAACTACGTGGAATTCCGCGGCCGAATCAATGCCAATTCGGATTTCGACTTGCAGGTTTTTGGGATCAAAACCCACACCACTACTGGAGGAACTTCCGACCAGGGCCTGCATGTCACTCTCAAAGCGAAATACGACTTGGGCAAGGGATGGGAAGTGCGCGGTGAGCTGGATTATTTATCCTCCCTGGCGTTCCTCCAGCAATTCACGGAATCGTATAATGAGGCCGTCTATGGGGAAACTCGTTCCATCGGATTCGTCACCAGGCATTGGGACGACTTTGGGGTCAATTTCGTGGCTCAGCGCAACTTCGACTTCTTGACCTCGTCGCCCCAAACCAGCATCGAGATTCGCAAGCTCCCGGAAGTCGATTTCTCCGAAAGGGAACATCAGCTCAAGGTCTTCGACTTGCCCTTCTGGGTGTCGTTCGATTCGAGCGCCGCCCTGCTCGATCGCACTCAGGCGGAGTTTCAGACCCGGAATTTTGTGCCCCGCCTGGACATCGGTCCGCAAATCACCACCGCCTTCCATTGGGGCGACATTCAAATCGTCCCGACCTTCGGAGTTCGCGAAACCTTTTATGGAGCGAGCCTGGTCCAAGGCCAACCCTATGACGCCCCGGCCGTCTCCAGCCAAACCGTCCTGCGGAGCGCGCGCAGCGTCTCGGTCGATCTGATTCTGCCGTCGCTCGCCCGCGTTTTCGACTCCCCCAAATGGATGGGCGAAAAGGTAAAGCACGTTATCGAGCCGCGCATCACTTATAAGGATGTGAGCGGCATCGGCAATTTCGGCCGCCTGGTCCGCTTCGATGAGACCGAACTGCTATCCAACACCAACCAGGTGGAGTTTTCGCTCACCAACCGCCTGTTGACGAAGGATAAGAACGGCAACGTCAGGGAACTGCTTTCATGGCAGCTCTCCTACGACCGTTATTTCGATCCCACCTTCGGCGGCGCGATCCTTCCCAACGTCCGGAACGTCGTCGAGAGCGAGATCGATCTCACCGGCTTCGCGTTCCTCGACGGACTCCGCCACGATTCTCCCATCGTCAGCGACTTCCGTCTGCAATCGAAAATCAACTTCGAGTGGCGCACCGATTATGACGTCGAGCGCCACTCGATTGTGAATAGCAGCGTCAGCCTGGACGGACGGATCGACCAGATCTTCTGGTCGCTCGGCCACACCGACATCAATACCAACCCCCTCCTGTTTCCCAAGTCGGACCAGCTAAACGCCGGCATCCGGTACGGGAAATCCAATCGCCGCGGCTGGAATTATGGAGGCAACGTCGCCTACGATTTCCTGCTGGGACGGCCCACGTTTTGGCAGGTGCAGGGGACCTACAACACCGACTGTTGCGGCTTAAGCGTACGCTATCTCCGCCTGGACTTCGGCACCACCAACCGCAGCGAGATCCAGTTCGCATTCTCGGTATCGAACATCGGCTCGATGGGAACGCTGAAGAAACAGGACCGCATCTTCTAGAGGCGGTATCGAACCAGCGTCCACAGCGCTTCAAATCCGTCGCGCGCCCGAATCTTCTTGCCGTCCGCAATGCCGCGGGCGTTGTATGAAATCGGCACCTCGTGGATGGCATAACCGGCCCGGCAAAGCTTGGCGGTTACCTCCGGGCAAAACTCAAACCTGCGGCAGCTTAAACGAATCGTACGCAACACGCTCATGCGAAACGCTTTATAGGCAGTCGCCTCGTCCGTGATCCGGATTCCGTACAGTAAATTGGCAGCCCCCGTAAGGATCTTGTTCGCCACCCAGTTTTTCCAAGCCATCCCCGACATCTCCCCGCGAAAACGCGACCCATACACCACATCCGCCGCGCCCTCAACGATCGGTGTCAGAATTTTGAGATAGTCGTTCGGGTCATACTCAAGATCCCCGTCCTGAATGATGGCGATATCGCCTTTTGCGATGTTCAGGCCAATTCGAATCGCGGTTCCCTTCCCGAAATTCAAAACCGAATGATGACAAACAGTTAGGCCTGCATAGCTTTTGAGCAAATGGGTGGTGCCGTCGGTGGATCCGTCGTCTACGATGATGATTTCCTTGGTGCAACCCCCCGGTAGAGGGGCCGCAAACACGCGATCTAAAACTTGAGGAAGTGTGTGAAACTCATTGTATACAGGGATGATAATAGATACGATCATTTCTCCAGTACCGCGAAAATCGATTGCCCGAACGGCGGCCGCACCACCGATTCAATCCTCGACATCACCGGAACGATCAACCGGTCGAAAATCATGATCTGCGATTCCGACTGCGCTTGCCTCGGCAGCACTCGGGCGTTCAGCCACCAGCCGATAAACCCCACTGAATTCATATAGTTAAGCCTTCGAACCTTAAGTCCGGCGCGGCCCGCCAAAGCCGCCAATTCGCGTCTGCCATATCTGCGATGGTGGCCCAGATTCGCGTCGATAGGACCATATAAACCCTTGAAAGCAGGCACGATCAGGATTACCTTGCCCCCAGGCCCCAGAATCGAAGCCATATTCGAAAGCGCCAGCCGATCATCCTCTATGTGCTCTAAAACATTGAGACAAACCACTGAATCGGGGCGCTTCGAAGCCAGCGATTGAAACTCCGGCGCGCAGGCGTCCATCACCTGGGCGTTGATGTTCCGAAAGTCGCGAAAGCGCTGCCGGTGTTTCTCGATGCAGGAGGCCTCAACGTCAATTGCTACAACCACTTCCCGATCCTGAAGCATGGCCGTGAAGTTACCGATTCCACACCCGACTTCGACGATTCTCGAGCCGGTCTCCCGCTTTGCCAGGCGACTTTGCCAGGCGAAATAGCGGGTGGCCGCCGTCATTCGTTCCTGGTCGCGAACCGTATACTCCGGGTTCATACCATATTATGGTCTTTTAAGGCCTCTTCGGGATACGTTTTGACGCTATTAAGGTCGTTTATGAGCCCCGGAAAGCTCCGCGATCGCGCTCAGAGTGGTCTGGGTGGCGTTCAATCCAAGGCGAAAATCGTCGTCGCTGAACGTGGTGTACAAATCGGTCGGCTGATGGTGATGAGGGTCCCAGCCGTTGCCAATTTGCGAGCCCCTTTCGAGTTCCCGCAGACTGATCGCCGGAACCAGTTCCATAAACGGCCCCGAGTCGGTATTGCTCATATGCGCACCGATGTTGGCCGGATAATCGGTGGCGTATTTTTCGTTTGCGAATTGAAATTTGTGCGCCAGCAGCATGGCGGCGTCCGCGAATTTCGATGTGACCTGGTACTCGATGTTGACATCGGCCTCGGCCCTCTGATCCTTGGCGATGGTGCCGTCCTTGTGCGGCATGCCGTGGTCGAACATCATCATGTCATGCTGGATCATGGCGAGCCATTTCGGCTCCGGATACTTGCCTGACCCGGCGGGCGATTCTATTCCCTGTAGATCCTTACGTTGCGCGACATAAGCACGCGCTCCGCTGGTGCCGGTTTCCTCGTTGTTCCAGAGCGCGAAGCGGATGGAGCGGTCGGTCTGAATATCCGGGCTGCTGAAGATCCGCGCAATCTCCATGACCAGCGCGGTTCCGGAGCCGTCGTCGTTGGCCGCCTCGCCGAAACCGATCCCGTCCATATGAGCGGCGACAATGTACATCTCTTCCGGATGGGTGGCGCCGATTTTGGTGCAGTAAACCTCTTCGCGCGGGCCGGGCGTCGAGGCTTGAGAATTGAGCGCGCGGAGCTTTTCGTCGGGCTGCTTCAAAGGGTCGTTATTGACGCCTTCGGGCATGCGCACCCCGCGCCGCCGCGCGCCGCCGGGGCCGATCGCCGGGTCCTGATTTCCACGCCCGCGACCTCCGCCGCCACGCCCAGCCGGTGGCTGGTAATCATAATGAATACGCTCCGTATTGGTGCAGCCGTAGCTCTTGAGCTGCGCTTCAATCCAATCGATCGCCGCGCGGTTGCGATCCGTGCCCTGGCGGCGATCGCCAAACTGCGTAAGGCTCTTGACGGTCGCCTTGTAGGCATCCAGATTCAAGCGCCCGACCATGGTCGCGATAAAATCCGGCGGCTTGGGCGCTTCCGGAGCAGCGGGCTGTTGAGCCCAGCTTAGCATGGCGCAAAGCGAGAGGGCGAGAGCTTGAGATCGCATTCAGATTAGTGTAGCGCGGCTGAACCGGGCCGCCAGCCAGCGGATTCGATCGATCAGCTCGGGAGGCTCGCGCACTTCGAAATCAAAACCCATCAGCGCCAGATACACGGGGAGGGAGTCGAGCGAGTGGGCTGCCGTGTGCAGCATGCAGGTTTGCCCGTCGATCGCCTCTAGCGTTCCGGCCCAGGGCGGCATGCGCTGGGATGCCATCTCTACAGACGCATAGAGGACGATCCGCGCGCGCATCGCGTTGCGCTCGTAGGAAACGCTCCGTGAGACATATGCCTTGAAATCGCCGTCCGGAGGTTTACGCGGTCTGAACCTCGATCCGGTGGCGAGCCCCGGCTGGATTCGATCGACGCGGAAGGTCCGCCAATCGTCACGGCCCGCGTCCCATGCCGCGAGATACCAACGGTGTCCAGTATGCACCAGTCTGTGAGGCTCGGTTTCCCGCTCGCTGGCCACTCCGTCGCGGCTGTGATAATGGAATCGCAGCATTTCATAGTCGCGGCAGGCGCCCGCGATTATGGTCAACGTCTCCGCATCCACCGTCGGACCGGTGCTGGCCATGGGCTCAATGAACGAATGCAGCGCGGCGACCCTGCGCCGCAATCGCGAAGGCAACACTTGTTGCAATTTCGCGAGCGCGCGAACCGACGCTTCCTCGATCCCCGTTACAGTGCCGCTCGCCGCCGTGCGCAACCCCACGGCAACCGCAACGGCTTCATCGTTATCGAGCAGCAGCGGAGGCAACGTCGCGCCCGCCCCAAGCTGGTAGCCTCCGCCGGTGCCGGCCGTCGCATTCACCGGATAGCCGAGGCTGCGCAGTTTGTCGACATCCCGCCTCAAAGTGCGGGCGGTAACTTCCAGGCGACCGGAGAGTTCGGCTCCAGACCAATAACGCCGGGCCTGAAACAACGACAGCAAGCGGAGCAGTCTGGCGGATGTCTCCAACATTACTTTCAGTCTGCCACGGATTGCGGACTGAATCTGTCCGCAAGGGCTGTTAACGTTTTAACAGGACAGAATGAGCTGGACTTTCAAGTTCGCGGGCAAGACAATCGTTCTGTCCGCCACGCCAATTATCATTCCAAAAAAGGAGAAAATATGCCCTTCAGTCAGACCCTGTTACCTGAATTCGATGAAGAGATGAAGAACACACGCAAGATCCTCGAGTGCGTCCCGGATGGAAAATTCGATTACCAGCCGCACCCGAAATCGATGACCCTGGGCCGCCTCGCGACTCATGTGGCGGAGCTGCCGTCGTGGGCCCGTTTCACGCTGGATCGGGAGGTGCTTGAAATGACGCCCGACTGGAAACCGAACTTAGCCGCATCGCGAGCCGAGTTGCTGGAGCTGTTCGATAAGAGCGTAGTAGAGGCGCGCGAGAAGATCTCGGCCGCGAGCGACGAAGACTGGCGGAAGATCTGGACCTTTAAGTTCGGGGGAAAGACAATATTCTCGATGCCACGTTCGGCAGTGATGCGCGGCACGGTGATGAATCATTTGATTCACCACCGGGCACAGTTGGGTGTGTTCCTGCGGCTAAACGATGTCGAGATCCCGGGCATGTACGGGCCGTCGGCGGATGAGCAGAAGTTCCGGGAAGCGGCGGGTTCCTAAAGCCATATTTCACACAGAGGCGCAGAGCTCGCAAAGAACGACTGAATCAACTTTGCGAGCTTTGCGCCTTTGCGTGAATTAATTCTTGATGAGTTCAATTTCCAGGGTGATCGATACTTCGTCGCTGACCGCGACTCCGCCGGTTTCCATGATCGGATTGTAGAGAATTCCGAATTCCTTGCGGCTGATTTTCGTCACGGCGCTGACGCCGATTTTTTCCCTGCGCTGCGTGTCGCGGATCGGCGGCGTCGGGCCCTCCAGATCGAGAACCACTTGGCGAGTGATGGCGTTAATGGTCAGGTCGCCCGTCACCTTCAGCCTGCCTGCGCCGGCGGTTTCGACGCTCTTCGACTGAAATTTCATGACCGGATAATTCTTGACATCGAAAAACTGCGCGGTCTTCAAATCGGCATCCCGCTTGGGCTCTCCGGTATTCACGGTGGAGCAATCGATGGTTGCATTCACCGTCGCCGCGGAGGGATTTTTCGGATCGTACACGATATCGCCCTTGACGCCGCCGAACTGGCCGTGGACGATCGAGATCATCATATGCTTCACGCTGAATTGAGCGCTGCTGTGCTGAGGATCGATGCGCCAACTCACCGCCTGCGCGTGCACGGTGCCCGATGCGATCACTAGTGCTAGAACGGCCCTCATTCGTTGCTGCTGCCGCCGCGGCCGCCCCGGCCAGCCGGAGGCGTCGGCGGAGGCAGATCGTTGCGCGGAAGTTTCTCGGGCCGCACGGCCGCGTTATAGACGAACACCGCTTCGACGATCGCTATCTGCTCCATGTCCGCCTGCTGGATGCGATCGTAGACGTCCATGTTCGAATGGTGCGTGCGGGTATCGTAATCCATCGGGTCCTGTATGAACTGGAAGCCCGGCAGACCCACCGCATCGTACGATAGGTGATCGGTGCCGCCGGTATTGCGGATCGTGATCACGCCCGGCGTCAGGTCCTTCAGCGCGGCGAACCACTGCTCGAAAATCGGCCGTACCATTTCGTTGTTTTGCAGATAAATGCCGCGAATCTTCCCAGTTCCGTTGTCGATATTGAAGTAGCCCGCGAACCCCTCGTGCTCCTTCGTCGTCTTCATGGTCGCGGGATCGGCGAAATGTTCCTTTACATAGGCGGCTGAACCGAACAGCCCTTCCTCTTCCCCGCCCCACAGGCCCAGGCGAACCGTGCGATCCATCTTGAGGTTCAGAGTCTTCAGAATCCGCATCACCTCCATGGCCACGGCGCTGCCGGCGCCGTTATCGGTGGCGCCCGTGCCCATGTGCCATGAATCGAAGTGCCCGCCCACCATCACGATCTCGTTCGGCTTGGTCGCGCCCGGAATCTCCGCGATCACGTTGAACGAATCCGTGTTGGTGGTGTCGAAGGCCACTTTAATATCGAATGACAGCTTCACTGGAACCTCGTGCTGCAGCAGTCGTACGATGCGGTTATAGTTCTCCGCCGTAATCGCAACGGACGGCAGATTCTTCGTCGGATCCCCCGTGCGAGGCGACCCGTTGCTCGCAAACACGGTACCGCTCTGCCCGCGCGCGTTCGCCGTGACCGTCAACAAAACGCCCTCTTCCGCAAGAAACTTGCCCAGCTTTTCCGGGAACGCCCTGCGTTCTTCCGGAGTCATCGCGGCCAGCGGATTCGGCTGACCTCCGCGTCCCCCGCGACCGCCTCCGGTGGGAAACTCCTCAGGCGTCATTTCCTTCAACTCCTCGTCGGTATAGCGATGCGCCAGCGGAGTCGTCGGAAACGCCAGCTCCAACAGAGGGCTGGTCAGCACGATCTTGCCCTTCAGCTTCCCGCGCCACTTGTCGAAATCGGCCGGCGATTGGATGGAAGCCACGATCGGCTCGCCCGTGAGCGGACCGTTGGTGCCGCCGCTCCATGCCTGCGGGTAACCGATGATCGGCATGTAAGTCGGCTCGATCATTGCCCCGCTGTAGCCGGTGATCTCCCAGCTGGGAAGCGGGCCGCCGCGGACCCCCTCGGTCGACCATTTTTCGAGGTGCGCGTTCGCGATGCCCCACTCTTTTAGCCTGCTCACCGCCCACTCGCCCGCGCGCTTGAACTGCGGAGAGTTCACGAGCCTGGGCCCGAAGCGGTCCGTCAGGTTGTACATAATGTCCATCACCTGCGAATTCCCGCGCCCGCCTCCACCCCGGCCGCCTCCACCGAGTTCAGCGTTCTTGATCTTGTGGATGACGTTCAGATCGACATGTTCCGTAGTCTGCTGAGCCACAATCAGCAACGGGAGAAGCAGCGCGGGCAGCGACAGAACCAGGGTTTTGCGGGACAGAAGCATTTATAGAGGATACCAAGGACGATCGCTTCCCGCGCGGCAGCGGCTAATTCACCGTGACCAAATCGCCCGCGGGCGTCGTGGACCCGCCATAAGTACACGAAATCGCATTGTCCATTGCGGATGCACCCGGCGGCACCGTGATGTTGAGCTGATACAGCCCCGGGCTGATGACGCCCGCGAACCCGACTGCGGCGTTCGCATTACTGCCGCCGATTGTGCACGACGGCAAACTTGGCAGCGCGCCCAACTGCGTCGAAGATCCCGCGGTCAGCGGTAGGACTGGAAGACCGAAACCGGTCGCATAGGCGACGATCGTTTCCCCAGGCGCGGCTGGCGTGGAGTCGCCAGGATAAAGCGTGGCAGGGCCGACATAACACTCGATCAAACCGGACGCGGCGCAGCCAATATTATTGAGATGCGTCGCCGCGATATAGCCTTGCGCGCTGAACAATAGAAACGACGGCGCCACGGTATGCATCGTCGCGGTAAATGGCGGCGTCGACGTACCGCCGCTGGTCACGACGATCGACACGTTGCCCGTCGTCGAGTCGAGCGGAGTCAGCACGTTGATCTGATCGTTGGCGCACGCCGGATCGGTGGCGGCGCTGCAAAAAAAATACACGTACGCAGGCTGCCCGTTGACCGTCACACTGACGCCGCCGAGCTGCGTCGGCATCAGCCCCTGCAGAAACGACGGTGCTGTATTCCATATCACGCCGCTCGCAATGGTGGTCGCCGGGACAAGGTTCGTACCGTGGATTTCGGTCCACGTGTTTTGCGCGATGCCCGCCGTTCCCTGAGATCCGGAAGTGTTCACCGAAGTGATCGCCGGCCCGCCCCCAACGCTCGCCGAGCAGGCGCCGATCGCGGTGATCTGATAAAAGGTAGCGACCTGGTTGACGTATACCGTAATATATTCTGTGTCGATCAGAGGTTCCGGCGGCACCACCACAACGAGGCGGCCGGAAAAGCAGCGGGCTGAGGCAGAATCCCGGTTGGAATCAGGTTGGCGGAGCTATTTAGGTTGACCAACCAGGAGTCGTTCGAAAGGGGCAAGCTGTTGGCCGGAACGGTCCACGTGAGCTCGGTTGCGGCGGTGGGCCCACCCAGCAGGCCTATCGAGCCAAGCTTGACGGGCGTCAGAGTGCTTTGCGACGTTTGCGTGGTGCTTCCGACGATCAGAGTGTTCGTGCTCTCGATTGAGTAGGTGGTTCCGTACCCGCCACTAATAAAATTCGGCCCGTTCTGAGAGAAGACCGAGGTGATATTAACCTGGAGCGTCGCGCCCTTGCCCGTGAACTGATAACACTGCGCGCTCGCACTGACGGCGGCCAGAAAAGAAGCTGAAATATATTTCGCGGTCCGACACATAGCGGGATGTCCCTTCAGGAATCATACCTCGCCAACAGGATTCCGGGGCAGCTTATTTCATCGGCTTGAGGCTATCGACAATCTTGCGCGCCACGGCCATTTTCTCTATGGAAAATGTAACGTTCGCCCGGCACGCATTCGGACCGGCTTTCGTAAGTTCCACGTACCTTCTCTTGGCGCCGCGCGGCTCAACCAGCAGGATCCGGCTTTCATTCTCGTCCACCACCGAGCCCTTCCGCTGCTTCAGCGCGTCCACATCGGTCTGGTACTCGCTACTCGGAATCCCGCGCACGGTCGCGGTAAACCCGACGTCTTTAGTCGAACGCGCGCCGGCGCCGGCGGCTTTCAGATCTGTCCAATCGTTCGGAACAAGGATCTGGCAGTGCCCGTCCGAGATCGTTTTGTCCGTGCCGATTGTTTTTTGCGCCTGGGCGGCAATTCCCATCACGAAAATCAGCCCCAGAATGTACAGAGTCCGTTTCAAGAATCCTCCAGATGTCACGCCATGGCGCGCTCTAATTAAAATAGCGCTTCGTGGCCCTCAATTCAATCCCTCTTGTAAAGTTTTCGCGAAGTGACGGCGCCGCCTGGAATATTTGCGCCGGCGGGCAAGTATCTATTGGTGACCGAATCCAAATAAGGAAGATCTAATGATCCGATTCATAACGACGACGGCAGTGCTGGGCTTGCTCTCCGCGTGCTTGGCGCCCTCTATCCGAGCCGATAGCCAAACCAAGGAGAGCCACCTTACCATTTACGAGCCGCTTCAGGTCCAGAATACGGTCCTGGCTCCCGGCCACTATGTGTTCACGCTGGCCGCACCGGATCGCAATCACGCCGTCGTGAACATCTATAATGCCGCCGGCGCCCGAGTGGGCGTCGTCATCGGTTCGCAGGCGTACCGCGCGCACATCGACGACAAAACAGTGTTCACCGTTTCTCAACGAGGGAACCAACCGGGCACACTGAAGTGGTTTTATGCCGGAGATAACTTCGGAGTCGAATTCGCGGTCAAATAGCGCGAGCTTCCGCCACGCGATCCGAAAACAAAACGGGCCGCCCGATTTTTTGAAGCGGCCCGGGGAGGCAGAGGGGGGAGGCAGGGACAGCCTGGGCAGCCACGCTAGCGATTTGCCTTTTTGGGACACCCCACACGCCATTTTATGTCGTTCTCGCGATTTGGCGTACGAAATCTTTGGCGCTTCACTGCCATCTGCGTCGAGTCACGTGGTTCCGAATCGTGCATTTTCCTGTCCGGCTGGCTAATGATAGGACAATCCTGGGCTGCCACTCCGGCATTCGCGAGGCGTCGCGCACATTTGTTATGCGAACTCGCGATTACGTGGGTTGGGACACCCCGGGCGTGTATTTTAAGCGTCGCTGCTCAGGCTGTCCCTCTTTCCCCTCTTTCCCCCTCTTTCCCCAGAAAATCCCGCCCGGATGACGAGAGGCAGCTTTCATTGGCGGTTGGCGTTTTGAGTCGAATCTCCTGTCGTGAGCTACCTCGCAAGCAGGAACTTCGGATAAAAGCAATCACCTATACTACGGGGGATGAGCGCCACCACGGAGGAAATCCGATCGCGGTTGAAGCTGTTCACGGGTGGTTCCGGAGGAATCGACAGCTGGCTTATTGGCGATTTCGCTGAAGCTATCTTCCGTCGAATAGCGGCCTTGCCCACAGAACCCCTGAGCTGCGGCCAGATGAACCAACTGCTCGCTCTATCGCACCAAGCTGAGCTATCGGAAGGCGCATTTAGATACTACTGGCTGAGCTCCCCACGGCATACGTATGATGTCACCGCGTTGCCTTGTTATCACCCAAGCTACGCGACAGTAGATCGGATCTTATCGCTCGACCAATTAATCTGGGGACTCTACCGGCTCTACCACGATTCGCTCCTCTACTACGGAACGATCAGAAACGGCTATCGAATCATACGCACGCGCAAATACGAAGAGCTCGAAGCCCTCTTCAACGGCCATCGATTTCCGGGAGACAGCATGGCGCGCCGCGGCCCTGCGCTAGCGTTGGAGGCAATAAATCAAGATGACAGGTACTTAATTGCCGAACAAGCATGCAAGTCCTTCGAGCCGCCGGAGGGCGACTCGGACATGCTTCTCGTCCTTAAAGGTGCGTGGCAAGAGCACAAGTTGGCTGGAGGAGGCCCGACGACAGCAAAGAATCTACTGGAAGGCGCCTTCGTTTCAACCTCCTTTCCAGAACGGCAGGGACAGTTTAAATTCTCGGCCGACGCGTTGCTGGAAACAGAAATCAAATCGGAGGAAGAGCTGATAGAGCGCTACGAATCTGTTCGATTCACCTTTACTCGCGCGCGTAAGGCCGCTCTACACAATACCGAGATGTACCTGTCAATGGCGAACGATCTGGACGTCTATGTCGCCACGAGCATGCGCGCCCGAGAGCAGTTTCGAAACATGGCACGCTTTTGCGACGCGGTTTTCTCGCACTCGACGGTAGAACATCTCAAACTGCGGTATTTCGATCCCACACTCAGCGCGGCCAGAGGACACGAGGATAAGGGGCTCATAGAGTGCCTGATGGTCAAGTGCGCCAAAGTCCTTATCTACATGGCCGGCGATCGCGAGAGCTACGGAAAAGACGCGGAGGCTGCAATGGCCTTAAGCCTCGGCAAACCGGTAATCTTCTATTGCGACGAGGAGAATAAGCGAAGGTTCTTCACTGAAATCCACCCACTCAGTAGATTAATTGACTTCAAGACCGGCGTCGCGGTCGGCGCGATGGCAACATCCTCCCTTAATGAGGTCGCCGTGCTATTAGGCCGAATTTTGGAGAACAAAATGGATTACGATCTGGAGCAACCTCGACGCGGATATCTTCGCCTTAAGGAGAGGCTAACCGGTTCAACCGTTCGGTTACAGACCGACGACGAGCTTCTACGAGAGACGTTCTGGAACTGCTATAACAGGCCCTCCTATGCGCCATGAGGACAAAGGCTATGGACAGCAGACCGGGGCGAAACAATTGTGAGTGCGGGTAGCCTTAAAACCCCTAATTCAACCCACTCTCCTTCAAAAACTCCCCCGCCACCACTCCCACCGCACGATGCTCAACATCCACCTGATAATTCAACTCCTGCATCTTCGCATTCGTGAACTTCCCCGCCAACTCATGTAACGCCGCCCTAACCTCTGGCCGAGCCGTCAGCAACTCTTCCCGAGCCACCAGCGAAACCTCATAAGGAGGAAACGCATGCCTGTCGTCTTCTAAAATCTTCAAATCCATCTTCGACAGCACGCCATCGGTAGCATTCGCCGCGATCATGTCCACTTGTCCCTGTTCGATCGCCTTATACAGCAGCCCCAAATCCATCGTCTTAGGCGACCCCTTCAACTGAAATCCATAAACCGATTTCAACGCAGCCAGTCCATCGGCTCTCTGCTCAAACTCATACCCCACCCCCAGCGCCCAGATCGTCTTAGCAGCATCTGACAGCGTCTTCAACCCTCGACCCCGAGCATCCGCGCCCCGCACCACCATCGCGAACCCATTATCGATCCCCAGCGGTTCCAACCAAGCCAGATGAAATCTCCGCGAATACTCCGCCCGCAAATCCGTTCCCGCCGGAGCCTTCAGCACCATCGCCAGCGCCGTCCCGCTGTACTCGGGATAAACATCGATCTCGCGATTGATCATCGCCTGCTGCGCCAGCAGCGTCCCGCCCAAGTTCAAACTCCTCGCGACTTTTTCATGCAGCCGGTTCTCCAAGTGCTGCGCGACGATCTCGCCCAACACTACCTGCTCGGTAAAATTCTTCGACCCGACGCGAATCACATGCGTCTTTTGCCCGCACGCAGTCAGCCCGAGAAAAATCAGCCCGGCGATAATTTTCGTTCGATCCATCCCAATCCCCCATCCGCCAACAGTGCGATGCAGGCCGCCGGCACGGCCCCCGCCAGAATCTGTGCCGTGTCCACCGTCGCCACTCCTCGAAAAATAAATACGCCCAATCCCCCGCCCCCGATCGCCGCCGCGATGGTTGCCGTGCCGATTGTCGTTACGGTAGCCACTCGAATCCCCGCCAGAATCGTCTGCGCCGCCAGAGGCAACTGGACCTGCCGTAACAACTGTCCGTCCGTCATGCCCATCGCAATCGCAGATTCACACACCGCCCGATCGACATTGACGATTCCCACAAACGTGTTCCGCAAAATCGGCAGCAGCGCGTACAATACCAGCGCGACGATCACCGTCCGTTTCCCGATCCCACCGATAAACGGAATCGGAATCAGGAATCCAAACAGAGCGAGACTCGGAATAGTCTGCATCACGCTGGCGAATCCCAGCATCCATCGCCGGGCCCCTTCATGGCGGGAAAGAAGAATGCCCGCGGGAACCCCAATCCCAATTGCCAGCGCCATCGCGATCGAGACGAGCACCAAATGCTCGCCCGTCAATTCAAGCAGGTCGTTAAGCAAATCGCTACGCATAATTCTTCACGTCCCCCCTGAACCGCCATGCGTAAGCATGCGGACAGACGCAAGACTTTCCGCCAACGAAGTCACAAGTAGGTCCTCAGGAACGCGCGCGCTTCCTCAGTATCCGCATGACGAAACTCCTCAGCCGCCGCAATCCAATCGACCTTTCCATTCGCCAGTAAAATGATCCTCGTCCCGATCCGCATCGCCTCGCGAATATCATGCGTCACAAAAATCGACGTAGTCTTCTGCCGAAGCTTCAAAAACTCATCCTGCAACTCCAGCCGAGTCACCGGATCGAGCGCCCCAAATGGTTCATCGAGCAGCATTAAAGGAGGCTCCGCCGCCAGCGCCCGAGCGACTCCCGCGCGCTGCCGCTGCCCGCCCGATAACTGCCGCGGATAGCGATCACGATATTCCGCCGGAGGCAGCCCCACCATGTCGAGCAGCAGGTTCACGCGTTCGTCAATCCCTTGCTTCTTCTCAAGCGTAGGCACCAGTCCAACGTTTCGAGCGATGGTGAAATGTGGAAATAATCCCACCTCTTGAATGACGTATCCAATGTGCCTCTTCAGCCGGATCGGATCCCAATCGCGAGTGCTTTTGCCTTCCACCAGCACTTGGCCCGAGGTTGGAAAAAGCAATCCGTTGGTCATCTTGAGCGCAGTGGTCTTGCCCGACCCGCTTCGCCCCAGCAGCACCACCGTTTCCCCCGGTTCGACCGCAAAACTCACGCCACGCAAAATCGTCCTGCCGCCAATTTCATACGACACATCCTGAAACTCGACCAGAGGCATTTAGAGAGGTTTTAAATCGCCGAGCATGGTCGGGATCAATTCCGAAACCGTCGGATGAATGTGTACCGCGCGCTGCACCACCATGTAAGGAGCGCCCGCGTACATCGTGTCGAGAATGCAGTGGATCGCCTCGTCGCCGCCCGTGCCTAAAATCGTCGCGCCCAGAATCAACTTCGTCTGCGCGTCGACCAGAATCTTCATGAAGCCCAGTGTCTCGCCTTTTTCCACTGCGCGGGATACCTTGGCCATTTCGCGCCGCCCGATCAGCGCGGGCCTTTTGGCGTTCCGTACTTCCGTCTCGTTCATTCCGGCGCGTGCCAGCGGCGGGTCGATATACACAGCGGAGCAATAGATGCGATCGCTGATCCGCCGCGAATCTTTATCGAGAAGATTCGCCGCGACGATTTCGTAATCGTTATAAGAGGTGTGCGTGAACCCTCCGCGCCCGTTGCAATCGCCCAGAGCCCAGACGCCGCGCGCGCTGGTGGCGCAATCCTCATCGACGTGAATATATCCGCGCTCGTCGGTCGCGATTCCGGCGGCATCGAGCCCGAGATCGTCGGTATTGGGGACCCGTCCGGCGGCGACCAGAAGGTGTGTTCCGGTAAAATTATGGACGTTTAAGCCCTGATCGGTGGCCTTAACCGCGACATTATGAGCGTTTAAGGCTACCTGAATGTCCTCTTTTGCCAAAATATCGAGCACCGCGGCTGAAATATCCTCGTCCTCGTGAGGCAATAGCCGGGGTGCTTGCTCGATCACCGTGACCTCGCTCCCGAATCGCCGGTACATCTGCGCAAATTCGAGCCCAACAGCGCTACCCCCTAGAATCAAAAGGTGCGGCGGCACGAAATCGACGTCCATCATGGACGAATTGGTGAAATATGGCACATTCAGGCCTGGAGGAATCCGCGCGCGGCCTCCCACGTTGAGGAAGATCCGCCCCGAAATCAGCGTCTTACCATTTACACTCACGGTGTGCGGCGCGGTAAATCTCGCGTGCCCCTCGATGACCTCGCAATTCGTAAGACTTCTCAGCGACTTTTCGACGCCGGCACGAGCGACGATGGCGTCTTTGCGCGCTTTCAGTTTCTTCATGTCAACCTGTAAGTCACTGCAAAAAGAGCGTGCCAGGTGAATCGCATAAGCGCTGGCCACTAGCGTTTTGGTCGGAGTACATCCGGTGTTGACGCAAGTCCCGCCAAACAGTTTTCGCTCGATCACGGCGATCTTCATGCCGGCGGCTGACAGGCGGCGCGCTAGCGACGGGCCGGCTTGGCCTGTGCCTATAATGATGGCGTCATGAGTGTTCATGAAATGAGGGAGCCGGTTGGGGCTCTAACGTTTCGAGTAGCATAGCACTATGCTGGCAGAACGATTGGCGGAGGCGCGCCATCAGACCGATTCGCTGTTCCAAATCCTCGAACCGGCGGCGCTTTATGACCGGCCGGTGGCGGAGCGGCATCGCATCATATTTTATCTGGGGCATCTCGAAGCGTTCGACTCGAATCTTTTGAGGGGAGGGCCGCAGTCGGAGTTCGACAAAATTTTTGCATTTGGGATCGATCCGGTGGGAACCGGGCTGCCTACGGATTTGCCGCGCGATTGGCCTTCCATCGAAGAAGTGCGGCAGTACGGGCGCAAGCTTCGCGCGGCGGTGGATGCAACGCCAGTCGATGAGCAGCTTTGGAATGTCGCGATCGAGCATCGTTTGATGCATGCTGAAACGTTGGCGTACCTGCTGCATCAGATGCCCTTGGAGAAGAAGATTCCGCAATCGCACGCGGTGGTCCCCTCTCAGGCGGCGAAGACGGGTATGGTAAGCGTGGCCGCCGGCCAGGTTGTTTTAGGCCGGTCAGAGGGATTTGGCTGGGATAACGAATTCGATGCGCACACTGTCGATGTCGGGGCGTTTAAGATCGATCAGTATAAGGTTACGAATGGGGACTTTTTGATATTTGTCAAAGAGACCGGCTGGGAACATCCTGTGTTCTGGAAGAACGAGCACGTTTATCGAACCATGTTTACGGAGATTCCGATGCCGCTGGACTGGCCGGTTTATGTGAGTCACTCCGCGGCGACGGCGTATGCGCAGTGGATTGGCAAGTCTTTGCCGACCGAGGCGGAATGGCAATTGGCGGCGCAGGGCTCGAAGATTGGAAACGCGGGATTTCAGAGATGGGATCCTGTGCCGGTAACAGCGGATTCGAGTATGGTCGGGAACGGATGGGAGTGGACATCTTCGCTGTTCCGGCCATTTCCGGGATTTAAAGCGTTTCCTTTTTACGCGGGCTATTCCGCGAATTTCTTCGACGATCATCATTATGTAATGAAGGGCGGGTCGGCACGGACGGCCGAGTGCCTGCTGCGGCCTTCTTTCCGGAACTGGTTCCAACCGAACTATCAATACGTCTACTGCGGATTTCGTTGCGTAAGCCGATGACCCCTACAACATGACACCTACAACCAGCACCAGCACCTTGTTCGGCGAAGATGTGTGCGCCGGGCTGATGAAATCGGGGCAGAAAGAATTGCCCTCGAAGTATCTATACGACGCGGTGGGATCGCGGCTGTTTGAAGTGATTACCGTGCTGCCGGAATATGGCGTGACCCGCGCGGAGGATCGCATCCTGGAGCGGCATGCGCGGGAGATTGCGGCGCGGGTGCCGCATGGCATCGCCATCGCGGAGTTGGGCAGCGGAACGGGTACCAAGACGCGGCGCATTTTGAGCGCGCTGTCCCGCAACCACCAGATTCGATATTTTCCGATTGAAATTTCGGCGACGGCGCTGGCGGCTTGCGAGCGCGAAGTGCGCGACATTGCCGCGGTGAGCGTGGTCGGGATCGAGCGGGAGTATCTGGATGGGCTGTTGGAAGTGGCGGCGCGGAGGCAGGAGCGAGAGCACCTTCTGGTATTGTTCCTGGGAAGCACGATTGGAAATTTCGAGCCGGCGGCGGCGCTTGCGTTTTTGACGAAAATACGTTCGATGCTGGTGCGGGGGGATTTTCTGCTGCTGGGAACCGACCTCATGAAGCCGGTTCCGGTGCTTTTGGATGCCTACGACGATTCGCTGGGCGTTACGGCGGCGTTCAACCTGAATCTTCTGGCGAGGATCAATCGCGAGTTGGGAGGGCAGTTTGTACTTTCGCAATTTGAACACGTAGCGAAGTTCAATGAAGAGGCGCGAAGTATCGAGATGCGTCTTCGGTCCAAGCAGGCGCAGACTGTCGCCATCGGGGGTTCGGACGTTACCGTGGAGTTCTACGCTGGGGAAACGATTTGGACGGAGAGCAGCCACAAGTACCGGCTGCCGCAGATTTCATCGATGGCGGCGGAGAGTGGGTTTACTTGTCCGGCGCAGTGGATCGACGACGAATGGGCTTTTGCGGAGAATTTGTGGATGGCGGAGTAAGGGGAAACGGCCCACGCAGAGACGCAGAGAACGCAGAGGAGACAAGTCACATGGACACGCCTGGTGAGGCGTCACGCCCCAAGGAGACTTGCCGTTGTTCACTGTTCCCTTTTAAATCCGCTTCGGCCCCGTTCTTGCGGACACGTTCTGTGCGAATTCATACAAACCATCTGATTTCGATTTTCGCCGTGGCCTGCGCTGTTCGCGCCCAGACGCCTGCGCCCGATTACTTTAAGCAGAGCGTCACCGGGGCGTTCGTGTATGAGGTGCAGGCCGGTCCGAATAGTGGTGTTTCCTATCCGTTGTTGAACGCCGCACCGGGGTACGGCATCGATTACGGGTTCCGGCCTCGACGCTGGCTGATGCTCGAAGCCGGCTTCGAACAAATCGTGCGGCCCGTCGGCTCCAGCGTATGTTGCGAATATTCCACAAATGCGGAGGATCAGTTGTACCTGGTCCCGTTCGGCGCACGATTCGTGTGGGAACCGCGGAGCAGCCGCGCCCGCCTCACCGCCGGCGGCGGCGCGGCGTATTTGAACCATAACGTTGGGAACCTGAATGGAGGCACCGTCGGATTTTCCGGATGGGGTGGGCAGTTCGTCGCGTCGGGCGATTACGCGGTGACGCGATCGGGCAGGCTGCGGGTTGGCCTGACAGCGCGCTATTACGTGGGTGCGCCGAAGCCTTCGGCGGACTACGGGCCTCCCGGATATAACCCGAGCGACCATTTACGAATCCTGGTGATTGGGCCCGCAGTTACTTTCTCTTTCCGTTGACGGGTGTCCGGGGCAATCATTTCACGCAGAGACGCAGAGGACGCGGAGAAAAGCTGGAAGTTTTGGGATAATTGCCGGTGAGGTGACTGGATGACCGCGCTTCGACTTGCCGTGCTGGTTTCGGTTTCGATGGCCGCCCTGGCTGGGCCTCCGTTTCAGACCGACGATCCGCAGCCTATTGGATTTAGAGAATACGAGTTCTATGTTTTCGGGATTACGGATGGCACTGGCGTGGAAACGGATTTTGGCGCGCCCGCGCTGGAGTTCAACTGGGGCGCTGTTCCCAATGTTCACCTGCACATTATTCTTCCGGCCGCGGCCGTGCTACCGAATGCCGGTCCATCCGCCTACGGATTAGGGGACACCGAACTGGGAATCAAATACCGGTTTGTGCAGGAGACGAAACATTGTCCAATGATTGGCACATTTACGATGTTTGAGATTCCCACGGGTAACGCAGCGAAAGGTCTGGGGGTGGGCAGGACCTGGTATAAGCTGCCAATCTGGGTGCAGAAAAGTTTTGGCCCGTGGACCACTTACGGAGGCGGCGGGGAGACGCTGACAAAGGCAACCGGGTATCGTAATTATCCCTTCGCGGGATGGCTGGTGCAGAGGGATCTGGGCAAGAAATGGACCCTGGGGACCGAGGTCTTTTATCACGGCCCAGAGGGGCTGGCAACGGCCCAAACCAGGCATGCGACCATGGTCGACTTCGGCGGCTACTATAAAATTCGCGATGAGGGATTCCAGGCGTTGTTCTGCTACGGGCACACCGTGGCCGGACAAAGGGAGAATTACGCCTACCTCGGTCTATACTGGACCTGGGGCAAGAAGGATCCAGTCAAGCCGGGCGATGCGCCCACGGACGGCACTTCCCCCAGCGGCTTCTTGCGGCGCACGTGAATATCTCGAATAGCGACATCATCCTGCTGGCGCACGCGGCCTTCGGTATTATGGGCTCGATGGCGGCGTTGTGGGTGTTGGTGGAAACGCTCAATGCAAGACCCGAGAACGCCAGGCGCATACGAATCGCGGCGCTGGTTGCGGCGGTTTCGATTGCGGGGGCGTGGATCTGCGGCGGGTATTTTTATATTCATTATTATCCACCGGAAAAGGCACTAATCCTGAAGGGACCATGGCCGTTCGCACACAATATTTTTATGGAGACGAAGGAACACCTGTTTTTCATCACCGGGATTCTGGCGTTTCTTTTGCCGATTACAACGCGGGAAAAGCTCGATTCAAACTCCGCTGCCCGGAAGCTCGTTCTTTCGGTCGCGGGGATGATCTTGATTACGGGTCTGATGGTGGAAGGCGCCGGCGCTGTGATCGACCACGGAGTTAAAGTCGCTTTGTTGAAAGAAGTTCGCTAAATGGATTCTCCGAAGCTGACGGCTGCCACATCGGGTTTCGTTCTGGCGGCTGCGATCGCGGTATTATTCAATACCGCGCTGGCGTGGGTGAAGGACGCATCCCGTCCGGTGACCGATTTCATGACGTCCTTGGGCGGTCATCATTGGACGACGCACGGGTTGGCCGATCTGGTTCTCTTCATCGGGTTGGGATTCATTTTCATGAACACGCGCGTGGCGGAAAAGATAGATCCGAACCGCTTGATTGGAGTCCTTACCGTTGCTGTCGGAATCGCGGGGCTTGGGCTTGTTGTTTGGTATGCGATCTTTTAGCAAAACAGGTTCACGTAGAACGCCAAGGACGCAAAGAACACAAGAAACCGTGCGACACTAGGGCAGCATCTTATTTCGTACCCCTTTCCAGATCCGTAAGCCCGGCAATCCCGCCGAGTAGCGCTCCTGAAGAGTCGTGACACGACCTAACGATTGGTGGGCAGTGTCCCATCATGAGGAGCACTATGCCGAAACAGACGCAGCAGGCGGCGATCGCCGACCCCAAAACGAACCACTTATTGGCCCAGTTGGACGACGACGACTATGAGGCATTGATGCGAGAGGCCAAGATCGTTTCTCTGAAATTCGGCAGAAGGATGATTCGCCAGGACGAACCCATCGAGGCCGTTTATTTTCCGATAACCTGCATGTTCTCTCTGCTGGTGAGCAGTGAGGACAAGCCTCAGATGGAGATGGCCACCATCGGCAACGAAGGAGTGGTCGGAGCATGGGAGATGTCTCAGACGCGTGGATCGATGGGCTTGAACATCATTCAAATACCAGGCGCCGCCCTGCGAATCGATGCTATTGCTTTCCGGAAAATAATGTCCCGCCTCGCGGTACAGAAGCTACTCAACGCTCATTTATATGCGTTAGTGCGGCAGATCATGTATGGGGCGGCGTGCAACCGGCTCCACAGCATGGAAGAGCGTTGCGCCCGGTGGTTGCTGATGACTCACGATCGCGCCGGCCTGGATGTGTTTCCCATAACGCAGGAGTTTCTTTCGCACATGCTTGGGGTACGGAGAGCGACTGTGAATGTAGCGACAGGCATGTTGAAGAAGGCGGGATTTATCCGCTACGTGCGGGGAAAGCTTACAATCGTCGATCGACCGGGTCTGGAGTCCGCCTCGTGCGACTGCTATCAGAAGATCGTCAAGGTGTACGCGTCCGTACAGAACGGGTTTGGAAAACAGGGACACTAGGACTTAAGTCCTAAGTAGAATTATGTTCGCAAGCGTCCAGATACAAATGAGCGGTACTGTACATATAAACTCTATTATCAGCTATTTGGCACATTGACTAGGGGAAATCCCCGAATAACAATAGTAGACGAAATCAGAGGTATACGGAGCTCATTTCGGCGTGGGATTTTTCCTTTGCTCGGAGGCTTTTCATGGCAGAGTGCGTTCACTGCGGGGCCGACACGATTCTTTACAACAACGGCGTGCCTGTATGCGTGGATTGCGATTGTTCTAAAGAGTCGTCCCTGACCACCCACACCAGGCGCAAAGAACCGGATCGGAAGCCGAGCCCCCCCGCGAACCACCAGAGCGCGGATCGCCACGTCTAAATTTGGTTTGCTCAGAGGAAGACCGTTAGCGGCATCGGAAGATCGCCAGCGATCTGAGCGGCTAAGGCAGATTGCGGCAGGCGGTTTCGACATCGGAGTCGAGCGCGGCGATGCGGCTCATATGAACGACCTGGAAGGTCTTCGCGACGGCGCCATGGGCGCCGGCGATGCGGAGGGCTCCGCCAGCCTGATCCATCTCCCCACTGCAACTGATGAGCATGCCGACGCCGGCGCTATCGATAAAATCGAGGGCGGCGAGATCGAGGACCATTTTGCGGCTTCCATCGGCGATGAGGCGCTTGACGGACGTCTCGGCGTAGCTGAGGGCGTTGCCGAGATGGAGGCGGCCGGAGATCTCGACGACAGTGGTGGCGGGCTCGATAAGTCGTGTATTGATCGTGTGGGTCATGCGGGGTGTATTATAGCGAAGAATCATGGTGGCTGCGCAATGACCTCCCTCGGCCTAAAGGCGCCCTTGACGCGGACTATTCCGTTTCTGTTACACTGACGAACTAATAGGCATGCGGATCGTCTTTAAGTCCAGAACCGGCAGAGCTTTAGTTGCCGGCGGCGCAGTCCTTTTGTCGAGCTGCGCCTTGACGAATCGTCCGCAACCCCCGAAACAATTCTTTCTGCCGCCGACGCGTGCCATGGCCGCGCCCGCGGAACCGGTGCTCGATCCTCCTTCGCCGCCGAGTGTTTTTTACGGCAACGAGGTTCCAGCGATGCCTGCGCCGGTCGCCACCCTGGCTCGCCCGACCGATGCCGAGTTTCTGATCAAGAAGGCCGACGATCGCTTTGCCGATGGAAAAAAGGCGCTCGAAGCCGGACGCGCCGGGGATGCGCGGCTGGAGTTCGATAAGGCGCTCGAAGCACTGCTGTCGGCTCCGGAGAATCTGCCGGATCGCGGGCGCGTCGAAAGGCGCCTGGAAGAACTGATCGAGGCGATTTACCGCTATGACGCAGACCAGGCGGCGGTGGGCGAATCGGACAAGGTGGCCTACGACAAGAGCCCCAAGGACGACATCGTCGAGATGACGTTTTCGATCAATCCCGGGACGCGCGGCAAGGTGCAGGATATGATCCACTCCACCGCCTCGCAACTGCCATTGCAGCAGCATGATACGGTGATCGGAGCGGTTAATTATTTTTCCAGCGAGCGCGGCAAAAGGGTGATTGCCGCGGGGCTGAAACGGCAGGCCAAATATAAGACGATGATCGCGCGGATTCTGGCCGAGGAAGGCGTTCCCCAGGAGCTGATCTTCCTGGCGCAGGCGGAGTCCGGTTATCTGCCGCGGGCGATGTCGAACAAGCTGTGTGTGGGGCTGTGGCAGTTCTCGAGGGCGACGGGGCACGACTACGGGTTGATGCAGACCGCGTCGACCGACGATCGCATGGATCCGGAAAAAGCGACGCGCGCGGCGGCGCGTTATTTGAAGGATCTGTACGGCCACTTCGGGGACTGGTACCTGGCAATGGCTGCCTACGATTGCGGTCCGGCGTGCGTGGATCATGCGGTGATGCGCACCGGTTACGCGGATTTCTTCGAGCTGCGGCGGTTGAACGCGCTGCCGAAGGAGACGCAGAACTACGTACCGGAAATTCTGGCGATGACGATTATCGGCAAGAACGCCCCGGAGTATGGCTTGGATCACCTGGATGTCGAGAGTCCGATGGAGATGGAATCGATTGAGGTGGAGACGGCGACGAATCTGGCCCTGATCGCCGATGCGGTGGACCGGCCGTTGAGCGAGCTGAAGGAACTGAATCCAGCCTTACTGAAATCGGTTGCTCCGGCGGGGTTCAACGTGCATGTGCCGAAGGGCACGCTAGCCGCGGTCGAGACGGCGTTTGCGGTGGTGCCCCGGAACAAGCGCGATTCGTGGCGGCTGCACCGGGTGAGCGAAGGCGATACGTTCGCGGGTTTGGCAAAGCGCTATAGCGCGCAGACGGCGTCCATCAGCCAGGTGAATCACCAGGCTCTGCCGGAGGCGGGAGGGCTGATGGCGATTCCGGTGGCGTATCCCGGCGATCGCACCACGGGAGCCCGGACCGCATCGGCCCGAAAGCCTGCTATGAAGGGCGCAGGGGCCAAGCGCCGACCTGCTCCCGCGGTCGCATCGGCACTGCGGCAGAAGAAGACAGCGCCAAAGACGGCGGCAAAAGCTGCACCGAAAACGGCACAGCGGAGTGCGAGCAAAGCTCCGGTGAGGCACACGGCATCCCTTCGGACCCCGAGTAGTTAGGCGCTTCTTTTTTCCCTCCTTTCGCTTTTTCTCTTGCCTTAAAGTGAAAACGCGATATTCTAATTTTTGATTACGCTCTGGCGCCCGCGCGACGTGCGCCTCTAGGAGGCAGATAAGAATGCTCAGGTATCGACTTTCAGTCGAGGATGATGAACTAGACGATTACGAAGAAGGGACACCGATCAACGTGGATGACGATATGGGCGAATACGGGATAGACGACGATGACGAAGATGTTCCCGCGGCATCAATCCCTGTCGCCGTTCCTGTAACGGTGACGGAAACGATTATCGTGGTCGAGGAGTCTGCGCCGGCGAAGAAACCTGTCGCCAAGGCCGTCGCAAAGAAGGCTGCTCCAAAGCCGGCTGCTCCCAAGCCGGCAGCTCCCAAAGAAGCCGTGGCTAAGGCTCCTCCGAAGGCGGCTGCAAAAAAAGCGGCTCCTAAGAAGGCAGTCGCGAAAAAGGCTCCTCCGAAGAAGGCCGCTGCGAAGAAAGCCGTGAAGAAGGCTGTGGCTAAGAAGGCTGTGGCGAAGAAGGCTGCACCGAAGAAAGCGGCAAAGAAGGCTGCGGCAAAGAAGGCAGCGCCAAAGAAAGCGGCAAAGAAGGCGCCCCCGAAGAAGGCCACGGCTAAGAAAGCGGCTCCTAAGAAGGCATCCGCTAAGAAAACAGGCAAGAAAAAGGGTGGGAAGAAGAGGTAGTTCGTAGTTCCCAAACAATAAGGGGCGGGCGCAAAGGCTCGCCCCTTTTCTATTTCCAGACCGCTTGTTTATTTCCGTCTACAATTAGATATGGCGACGACGATCGGTCAGATCAGTTGGCAGGCGTTCGAACAACTCCCCGACGGCGACGGCTTCCATCGAGAGGTGGTGGAAGGAGAACTGATCGTATTGCCTCCTCCGAAATCGAGACATAGCGAGACCGCAAGACGGATGAGCCGGGCCCTCGCCGCCATCGAAGACCGTGGAGTTGCGCGGATTTATATGGAGGCCGGATACAAGCTCTCAAGCGACCCTCCCACGTGGATTCAGCCGGACGTGTCCGTGCTCCGGATCGAACGCGCCCGCGCCACTAGCGGCGACGGTTACTTTGAGGGATCGCCGGAACTCGCGGTCGAGGTGGTTTCTCCCTCGGAAACGGCGCGCGATCTGAATCGCAAGATTGACGCCCTGCTCGCCGGCGGCTGCCTGGCGGTGTGGGTGGTTTATCCCGAAGAACAGGAAGTCCGCGTCTTCGTCCCAGGCGGCACATCTTATACGCGACGCGCGAACGAGACGCTGACCGCGCCGGAACTGCTCGCCGACTGGGAGCTTCCCGTGGCCAAGCTTTTCGAAGACTAAGGCACCACCGTCAGCCTTCCCTCGACCACGGCAATTCGCGGCGTCTCGCCGGGCGAACAGGGGTGAAACGGACGTTCAGCATAGTAATTGAGGCCGTATTCCCAGGTGCGCCCTACGCCATCCAGGCACGCTCCCGCGGCTTGCGTGCGATGGGTCCGCCAGAAGCCGCGCACTGAGACGCGATCGTCCAAATCGGGAAATGCCGCGCCCTTAAAATACGCGACGCCGAAAACCACCGCCATGCCAGCGGATAGGATCGCCAGCGAGGGCTTGCCGGACCAGGAAAGCCACCATACCACCCCTGCGATCAGCAGGAACGGCATCCCGAGAATGAGATCGATGTGAGTCCGGCCGACCCCGGAGATCATCGCCTGCGGCAGAGAATTGACCACAGTCGGCAGCACCATCAGGGAGCCGGTACTCGCCGCCAAAAGCCACGGTGCAATCTTCGATTTTTCCATCGCATGATCCAGACCCACGGCCATCATCAGCGCCAGCCCAGGCAGCAATGGCAGCAGATACCCAGCCAGTTTGTTCTGCGACGCCGAGAAAAATACCAAGCCGTAGAGCAGCCACGCGCCCAGGTCTCGCATCCGCGTGTCTGCATAGGTAGCCCTGCGTGCCAGCAACGCCAGGCATGGAAACCAGGGGAACAATCCCGCCAACAGCACCGGTACATAGAACCACCACGCGTGGACGTGTTGTCTTTCCGGCGTGAAGAATCGCGAGAACTGCTGGCGCCAGAAATACTCGTCCCAGAAGGCGTGTCCGTTGCGAAGGAAACACAACACGTGCCACGGGAGCGCGATCGCGACGCATCCCGCGGCTATTGTCAGCCGCTTCCCTCGGGCTATGAAGAACACCGGCGCGAACAATACCAGCGGGACGAACGCCTTCGCCAATACGGCCAATCCCAGCAGCGCTCCCGCCGCGAATCCGCTCCATTTTTTGGTCTCAAATAGCGTCACCAGCATCGCCGCGCCGAGCAGAGCCGACATCGGGAGGTCCGTCAGTGCTCCGAACGTGTAAGCGAGCCACCCCGTCGAGGTCGCGAGAATCGTCACCGCCGCGATTGCCGTTTTGGAGCTGAACTCCCTGGCAATCATGTAAAAGAACAGCAGCAGAAATGCGAGACTGAGCAGCGCCACCGGAAGCCTCGCCGCCCACTCGCCGGGAAGCCTCGCGACAGTTCCCGCCGCGATCATCCAATACAACAGCGGAGGCTTTTCGAACCAGCCCGCACCGTCGAGGCGGGGCGTCACCCAATCCCCCGACCTGGCCATTTCCCGGCCAATCGAGGCATACCGAGGCTCGTCCGTACTCAAAAATCCAACGCCCCCCAAATCGAGGAGATAGAGAATCAGCAACGGAACAATCAGCCAGCTTCGCGACAAGTCTCCAGTATAATGTTCAGGTGCGGACCCTCGCGGTATTTCTGGCGTCGATTTGTGCCTGCGCGCAAACGCCCTGCCCCTGCGACCTGAAAATTCCCGAGACCCTGAACGCCCGCCAGTGCAGTCTGACGAAGGTCACCGAAGAACAGCCGCCCGATATTCGCGTTTTCTTCATACCCGACGCGAATCCCAAGAAGCCGAATCGCTTACTGGCGCTCCCGCGGGAACAAAAGTCGGGAATGCAACGCTTCGCCGACCTTTCCCCCGAAACCCGCCTGGAATTGTGGACCAAAGCCATCGACATGGCAAAGCAAAAGTGGGGCGACCGCTGGGGAATTGCGTATAACGGTGATAACGTTCGTACCCAGTGCCACGTCCATATTCATATCGGTCGATTGATTGAAGGCGTGGAAGCGGGCGAATTCCTGCTGGTGGATGGCCCGGCGCAGATTCCCGTCCCCGGTCCCGCCGGATATTGGATTCATCCGGTAAATGGCAAGCTGCACGTCCATACCGGCGAACAGATCTGCGAAACAGTACTCTTAAGATAGATATAAAATGAGTCTTCTCGGAATTTCCAAACTCCCGACTGCGGAAAACTCGGCCATCCAGCTTCATGCGCGCGATAACGTCGCCATCGCCCGCGTGCCGCTGAACGTCGGCGCTGCTCTGAATGTCGGCGGACAGCGGATCCACACCCGCGCGTCGATTGCGGCCGGTCATAAAGTCGCGATCAAACCCGTCGCAACGGGCGAGACGCTGATCCGCTATGGACAAATCATCGGCCGCGCCAGCCGCCCCATTGAGCCCGGCGATCACGTCCATACGCACAATGTCGCTTACGAAGAACTCACGTTCAATTACGAATTTCCCACAGGCGATATTCCTCTTCCAATCCCGCCGGCCGATGTGCCGACTTTTCTCGGGTATGCGCGCGAGGACGGTCGCGCCGGTACGCGGAATTACATCGCGGTGGTCGCTGCCAGCAACTGCGCCGCACACACCGCCGAGTGGATCGCGTCGAGTTACGACAAAACCTCCCTTCCCGCGGGCGTTGACGGAGTGGTCGCCTTCCCTCACGGCGATGGATGCGGACAAGCTCCGGGCCCCGATCTGGCGCAGCTCCGCCGCACGCTTGGCGGCGTGCTCGATCATCCCAACGTCTCCGCCGCGGTGATTCTGGGGCTCGGCTGCGAAGTGAATCAGATCGATCATTACCTCGGTGCAGGCACTCCGCGTACGGACCGTCTGGTCGGCATGACGCTGCAAAACAGCGGAGGAACTCGATCCACGGTCGAAGCCGCGCGCCGTTCCATCGACGGCATGATTGAGCGCGCCGCCGCCGAAAAACGCATTGCCCTGCCCGCTTCGAAAATTTCCGTGGGCCTTAATTGCGGAGGCTCGGATTCGTTTTCGGGCATCACCGCCAATCCCGCGCTCGGCGTCTGCTGCGATCTTCTGGCCCAGGCCGGCGCGACCTTCGTGCTCGCCGAGACTACCGAGATTTTCGGCGCCGAACACTTGCTCGTCCGCCGCGCCCGCAACCGGGCCGTCGCTGAGAAACTTCTCGGCTTCGTCGACGGCTACAAAAAGTATCTCGCCCGATTTGAAGGCAGTTTCGACGACAATCCTTCGCCCGGTAATAAGGAAGGCGGCCTCACGAATATCCTCGAAAAGTCGCTCGGCGCAGTGGTGAAGGCCGGCACCACTCCTTTGAACGACGCCATCGATTACGCGGAGCGCGTCTCGACGCCCGGCTTTGTCTTTATGAACACACCGGGGCACGATCCTGTTTCGCTCACCGGACTCGGCGCGGGCGGCGTCAATTTGATCGCCTTCACTACCGGACGCGGCAGCGCAATCGGTTTCCCGACGATTCCGGTCCTCAAAATCGCCACCAACTCCGTCATGTATCACCGCATGAAGGACAATATGGACGTAAACGCCGGCCGCATCGCGGAAGGCGAGGCTACCGTGGCCGAAGTGGGTCACGAAATTTTCGACGCTCTGCTTCGCGTCGCCTCAGGCGAACGCACCGCAAGCGAACGGCTCGGTCACCAGGAATTCGTGCCCTGGCGCATCGGGCCAGTAATGTGAAGGATTTTCATGAAATTAATTGCCATTTGTTTGTTAATTACCGCCGGCTTCACATCCGCCGCCGACAAGAACGCGTTTGATAAAGCGACGCTTGAAACCTATCTGCGCCACCTGGAGCTGTGGCTCCCCGCCGTCGATGTCAAAATCGACGACGCCAGGGAAGCGAAGGAGCTGCCCGGTTTCCTCGACGTCACGGTGCACCTCACCTATAACGGCAACACCGTGGAACAGCACTTTTTTCTGACGAAAGACGGAAAAAAGGTATTCCAGGCCGACGTCTACGACATCAACAAGAGTCCCTTCCAGGCCAACCTCGACAAGCTCGACGTCAAAGGAGCTCCCAGTCTAGGCCCGGCAACCGCCCCGGTTACCGTGGTCATCTTCAGCGATTTTCAATGTCCCATGTGCAAACAGGAAGCCGACGTCGTACACAAGCAAATCAGTACTGCATTTCCCGACAAAGTGCGTGTCTATTTTCGCGATTTTCCGCTCGAACAGCTTCACAATTGGGCTCGCCCCGCCGCCCTCGCCGGACGCTGTGTCTATAAGTTGAACCCCGCCGCCTTCTGGGATTATCACGACTGGATTTACGAGAATCAGAACTACATCGGCCTCGATAACTTGAACTCGAAGATCCAGGAGTTCGCTACCGCGAAAAACCTCGACGGCATGCTCCTCAGCCGCTGCATTGAGAGCAAGTCCACCGCGCCCGAAGTCAACGCCTCGGTCGCGGTGGGAACCTCGCTGGCACTGAACGCCACTCCGACGATCTTTATCAATGGCCGCAAACTGGAAGGCGCCGTGCCGTGGGAGACCGTGCAGGCAATCATTAAAGCGGAGCTCGATCACCAGGCAGCCGCCGTCGCTCCGAAGGACGAGAGTTGCTGCACGGTCGCGATTCCTAAAATCGTGAAGTGATGCGCCGCCTTCTCTGGCTCATACCCTTTGTCGCCCTCGCAGCCGGCGTTAATCCCGAGCTTTACCTGGCGCACGTCCGCTACCTGTCTTCTCCTGAGCTAAAAGGCCGCGCCACCGGATCGCCCGAGCTTGAGAAAGCCGCGCATTACATCGCCGGCCAGTTCCGGTCGTTCGGACTCCAGCCCGCCGGAAAAAATTACGAGCTGGCGTTCCCTGTCAGCCTGGGCGCTCATATGGGCCGCAAAAATCAGCTCAAGTTCAAGGAGCCCGGCGAGAATCGCTCTCTCGTCTCCGGCAAGGATTTCCTGCCGCTGAGCTTCTCCTCATCGGGTGAGCTTCACTCGACCGTGGTGTTCGCCGGCTTCGGCATTACCGACACGAAGGAGAACTACGACGACTATGAAGGTCTCGACGTCACTGGAAAATTTGTCCTCATCCTGCGCCACGAGCCCAAGGAAAATCCTCATAAAGAACACGTTTCTTTTGCCGATAAGGCGGTGAATGCCAAGATGCACGGAGCTCGCGGCGTGATTCTGGTCAACGATACCGATCATCACGACAATACTCCGGACGACATAGGTAAGTTCTCCGAATCCGCCGGCCCTAAAAACGCGGGCGTCCTGTTCATTCGCATCAAGTCTGATGTCGCCGAGAACTGGCTCAAAGCCCAAGGCCGCGACCTCCATGCGCTCTCGAAACAAATCGATCAGGACGGCCATTCCCATTCCTTCGCTCTCTTAAATCTCTCCGTCGATCTCACCGTCGACGTGCGCGTCGAAACCAAAACCGTGCACAACGTCGCCGCCTACCTGCCCGGCGCGACGGATGAATACGTGGTGGTCGGCGCGCATTACGATCATCTCGGCCTCGGTGACGAGCATTCGCTCGCGCCCTCCCAAATCGGAACGATTCACCCGGGTGCCGACGACAACGCCTCCGGCACAGCGGGCGTAATCGAGCTCGCTCGCTGGGCGTCACATTTATATACAGCCCAACCGCGACAAAAGCGGGGCATCCTATTCCTGACCTTCGCCGGCGAAGAGCTGGGACTCCTCGGCAGCGAGTGGTACGTCAATCACCCCGCGCTTCCCTTGGAAAACGCCGTAGCCATGATCAATATGGATATGATCGGCCGCATCCGCGAAGGAAAAATCTATCTCAGCGGCACCGGCACAGGCTCGACATTTCCCAAGCTGGTTGAGGACGTGAAACCTCCCGCGCCCATTCAGATCGATATGGCCGAGAAAGCGGGCTATGGCTCCAGCGACCACACCTCTTTCACTACCAAGAACGTCCCGGTGCTGTTCTTCTTCTCCGGCCTGCACGCCGATTATCACAAGCCCAGCGACACCGCCGACAAGATCGACAGCCCAGCCGCGGCCAAGCTGCTCGACTATATCGCGGACCTGCTGACCCGCCTCGAAAACGATCCGCGCCCTCAATTTATTCGCGTTGCCGAGCCCGCCGCAGGCCCGGTCGGCTCCGGCGGAGGCAGCGGCTACGGCCCTAACTTCGGCAGCATTCCGGACTTCAATGAGCCTCCCAAGGGTGTCCGCTTCGCCGATGTCCGCGACGGCACTCCCGCAGCCAAGGCCGGCCTGAAGGCAGGCGACATTTTGATCGAGTTCGATGGCAAGGAAATCGGCAACCTGTACGATTTTACGTATGCCCTCCGTGCGCACAAGCCCGGTGATTTGGTACTGGTCAGGGTCCTTCGCGGGGACAGGACAATTGAGGCCAAGGTACTACTTACGGAGCGCCGATAATTTGCCATACTTGTTTCACGAAAACGAATGTCAACCAGCCCCAGCACCCCAGCCGCCCTCGCTACTGGAAACTCGACGCGCAAACTGCCGCCTTTGATTCTCCATCCCTTCGCCGACGCCGCCGGACCCGATAAGCTGGTCGAAAGCTCGCGTGCCAGCCTCATGCTGCAAGGCTTGTTGCCCACCGGCGAACGCACCACCGAGGATCTCGACCAGTCCCTCCTCGAAGGCCGCTATTGCGAAATCCGCATGCTGTTTTACGTCGGCAAGGACCTCACGCGTTGGATCGAGCAGTGTCTCGAACACGTCGAACGCCAGCCAGGCTTCCTAAAAGCGGGCGCCCCAAAAACGAGTGCCAATGACACCGGCATTAAATTCCAAAGTTTCGCCGCATACCTGGTTCACAATACCCCCTCCACCGTCCAAGCCAAGTTACGCAAGTGGGGCGTGGCCGATTTCAAATCGATTTTTATGCGCGCCCTCGGCCTCAATGCCATCCTCGCCGCTGTGCCGGAGCGTGGCATCCTGGCCGACGATTTCGTCCGCAATTATTATCGCTACGCCGACTCGATTTTCCTCTGCCGCCAAGCCCAGGCGCAGTTTACCGATATCGCCCCCATGGACTTCGACTTCGAGATCTTCGCCTCCGGTGAATACTCTCGAATGCTGGAACGCGAATGGTCTGAGACCTAGGGCGATTCCAGGCCTTTTCTTTCGCCCCAGCCGCCTTAACCTTAGTAGTATCACTCCCGCCCTTCAGTACTATCCCTTATTGTTGGATCGCACCCCCCACCCTACCCTGGATGTACAGGCGCTACGGATCGGGAGCGAGAATCGCGATCGGGAGTTCCTGAGCATTTTTTGTCGAAAGTCAGGAGTAAACTTGTTCAAGTCACGTCTCACGCCCGCCGCGACGCTCTGCTGCGTATCCATGTTGCTATTGCTCGCCACACCCGCGCGGGCGAATACGAACTATGTTCTGAACGGCAGCTTTGAGCTTGTCGGCGGCGGCCTCAACTCGAGTTTCTCACTCGAGGACCCCACCTCCAACGAAAACGACCTGACCGACTGGAAGCTTGGAAATACCAGCGCCCTCACCACCAGCCAGATTCTCAACTGCGTCGTCATGGGTGGAACCAACACTAATGCGTGCGGCACCGTAGAGTTCGGTGGCGGATTCAGTTACTGGGTGAACCCGGGAGAAAGTCCCGATCTGGGAAACTACTATGCGGCTGACGGAGATTCTTCCGCCACCGACAACGGAGGTTCCGGAGGTACAGCCGGTGGCTACTCCGTGCCGATCTATCAGACCGTGGTGGGACTGACTCCATCGGAGTCCTACCTTCTCTCGTTTGATCAGGCAGCCGCGCAGCAGACCGGGCACACCGGTCCGACTACGGAGCAGTGGGAAGTCGAGTTCTGCACCACCCTGCCCGCCGTTGCCTGTACCGGCAGTAACGTTAAAAGCTCCACTCTGATGAATGATGCGTCTCAAAACGATATTCCGTGGCAGACCCAGGCGATGACGTTCACCGCCACGGCCGCCTCCGAAGTTCTAGAATTCATCGCCATCGGCACACCCAATGGAGAGCCTCCCTTCGTGCTTCTCGACGGCGTCAGCCTGCAAGCCATCCCGGAGCCCACCGCCTTCGCCCTGATTGGACTCGGCCTGCTGGCGATTCCGATCGCTAACCGGGTGCGCCGAAAAAAGAAGTAATCTTTATCGCGTATCATCGAGCAAGAGTAAATGAAATTTCTTGCCATTCCCCTGCTCGCCGCCACAGCCATCGCCGCCGACCCCAACTACTCGCGCGACGTCGAACGGTATCGCGCGCAGCGCGAAGCGGAGCTCAAGCAGGACGACGGCTGGCTCACCGTCGTCGGCCTTTTTCGATTGAAGGAAGGCGACAATGAGATCGCCCAACTCGGCAAAATCGTTTTCACGAAAGGCCACGCGACTTTGAAGGGCGCCGTCCTTAAACCCGATGTCGATATTGTGACCGTCGGCGCGCTCAGGTTTTTCGTCATCAAGCGCGGCGAAGAATACTTCGTGCGCGTGAAGGATAACAACAGTAAGCTCCGCCGCGACTTCACCGGCTTGCAGTGGTTTCCAATCGATCCCGCGTGGAAAATCACGGCAAAGTTCACCCCCTACGCCGCGCCGAAAACCATCCTATTCGATAGCCAGAACCGCGTAAAGCAGCCGATGCAAAGCCCCGGCTTCGTAATCTTCCAACGCGACGGCAAACAGTACCGTCTGGAACCGGTGCTTGAAGACGGGCAACTGTTCTTCATCTTCCGCGACGCCACCAGCAACAAGTCGACCTACGGCGCCGCAAGATTCCTCTACGCCGCCCCCGCCAAAGACGGCACCGTGACCCTGGATTTCAACCAGGCCATCAATCCCCCCTGCGCCTTCACCCCCTACGCGACCTGTCCCCTCCCGCCGCCGCAAAATCGCCTGACTCTGGCAGTGACCGCCGGAGAAAAAAAATACTCAGAAGCCATCGAATAGTCGCGCAATCTAAGTTTTGACACCCACCGCCCGTCGCTGGCTTCCAAAACCATACCTATCAATAGCTAGCTTTAGACAACCGCTGCCCGTCGCTGGCTGCCACAACCCCGCCTACAGGCAGTATTCAAAACCACCGCCCACATCTTGGTTGTCACAAAAACTCCGTCCGTCTTGTGGGGCGGCCAATTTTGGCGGCGGCCGCTTTTTTAAGCGGCTTTTGAAGGCCCAGGAATCTCGTCCCGATCCTCGCGCATCGCAGCGAGATGCATCTCGATCGCCTTCGCCATCCGCTGCCGGACGATATCGACCGTTCGACCAGTAGCTACACATCCGGGAAGATCAGGCACCTGAGATCCCGGAGAACGACGTATGGATTGCCGCGATAGCGAAACAGCAGGATTTTCCTTTAGCCGCGCGAGATCGTCACTTTTCCTTCGTCTCCGGTTTGACCCTTTTGGATTGGTAGCCCGGCCCTTGCGCCTTTCCCTCCCCTCACGCGACACTGAGGAATGATCGTTCCCATCTATCAGGTGGACGCCTTCACCGGCAAACTCTTTGGAGGCAATCCTGCCGCCGTCTGCCCTCTCAGCGCATGGCTCTCCGACGACACCCTCCAATCCATCGCCGCTGAAAATAACCTCGCCGAAACAGCGTTTTATATTCGGAAAAATGGTGGCTTCCACATCCGCTGGTTCACCCCCGGCGTCGAAGTCGATCTCTGCGGACACGCCACGCTTGCCGCCGCGCACGTGATTATGGAGCTTCGCAAGGAAGCCAAGACAGGCCGCGTCTCATTCGATTCGGAAAGCGGCGAGCTCGTCGTCACCCGCGAAAGCGATCTCTACGCGCTCGACTTCCCTGCCCGTCCGCCGTCCGAAACCACCTTCGATGACAAGCTGTTCGACGCGCTCGGCGCAAAGCCCAAGCAGGTACTCGGCGCGCGCGATTATCTTTGCATTTTCGAGACGGAAGCCGAAGTACGGGCCGTCAAGCCGAACATGGAAAAGCTCGCGGCCATCGATCGTTTCGCCACGATCGTCACCGCTCCCGGCGCCGACTGCGACTTCGTCTCGCGCTTCTTCGCGCCGGCTAAAGGAGTGCCTGAGGACCCCGTTACAGGCTCCGCCCACTGCACGCTCATCCCCTATTGGTCGGAGCGTCTCGGCAAAACAAAACTCTTCGCCCGCCAGGTCTCCCCGCGTGGAGGCGAGCTCTGGTGCGAACATCGCGGCGACCGCGTCACCATCGCCGGCCGAGCCGTAAAATACCTCGAAGGCACCATCGTTGTGAGCTAACAATGGTTTAACGAACGATATTTTATTTTCAATCCGCGTTCATCCGCGTTCATCAGCGGCCAACATTGTCTTAAGGAGCTAAATGGTTCGCGTCTCTCTCTTTGTCACCTGCGTAGTCGACCAGGTCTTTCCAAACGTCGGCATCGCGATGGCGGATGTCCTCGGACGCGCCGGCTGCGAAGTGGAATTCCGCGAAGCCCAAACCTGCTGCGGACAGCCCGCATTCAATAGCGGCTATCGCGACGAAGCCCGCACCGTCGCCGAACACTTTCTGAAAACATTCGAAGGCGCGGAGAACATCGTAGTCGCCTCCGGCTCCTGCTGCTCCATGATCAGCCATCACTTCGCGGAACTTCTTCCGGGCGACCATCGCGTCCACGATCTTGAGCCCCGGGTATGGGAGTTCTCACAATTCCTGACGAACGTGTTAAAAGTCGAAGACGTCGGCGCCACCTTCGAAGGTCTCGTCACGTATCACGATAGTTGCCACGCACTCCGCGAATTGAAGATCAAGGACGGCCCGCGCAAGCTGCTCCAAAATGTCCGTGGCCTCCGTCTAGTCGAAATGGAGCCGGCCGAGGAATGCTGCGGCTTCGGGGGAACCTTTTCAGTGAAATTTCCCGAAATCTCCGGCGGCATGGCCCGCACTAAAATCGAAGCCATCGAGCGTACCGGCGCAGCCACCGTCGTCTCCGTCGATTCCAGTTGTCTCATGCAGCTTCAAGGCGCCCTGAGTCGTAGCGGATCGAAAATCGGAACCATGCATCTGGCCGAGGTATTAGCCTCAAAATGAAAACTCCCGACGTCACCGCCACGCTAGGCGACGGGAAGCTCCAGCTCGCGATTTATTCCGCTACCGCCCGCCTCGCGGACCGTCGCCGCGAAGTCGTTTCCCTCGAAGCGATGCCCGATTATCAGCAGTTGCGCCAGCACGCGCACGATATCAAGAAGCACACGCTCGATCATCTCGATTACTATCTCGAACAACTGGAGCGTAACATCGAAGCGCGCGGCGGAAAAGTGATCTGGGCCAAAGATGGCGCCGAGGCGTGTGCGTTCATTCAGAAGCTAGCCCGGGAGCGCGGCGTGAAAGTCATCGTTAAATCGAAATCGATGACTACCGAGGAAATTCATCTCAACGAGCATTTGGAAGCGGGCGGCATCGAAGCGGTCGAAACCGATCTCGGCGAATACATTCTGCAACTGAGCGGCGAAAAACCATTTCACATCATCGCCCCCGCGCTCCATAAGACCATAGGCGACGTTTCGAATATTTTCGAGCGGCACCTGCACTCGCAGCCCGAGACGTCACCCGAAGCGCTGACTAAAATTGCGCGCATCGCCCTGCGCGAGAAATTTCTCGAGGCCGGTATGGGCATCACCGGAGCGAATTTCCTGGTCGCCGATTCGGGCGCGATCGTGCTCGTTGAAAATGAAGGCAACGCCCGCCTTTCCAGCACCGCGCCGAAAATCCACGTGGCTGTTTCGGGCATCGAAAAAATCATTCCCAGAGCGCAGGACCTGGCGGTATTTTTAAAGCTCCTCGCCCGCAGCGCAACCGGCCAGCCCTTGAGCGTATACACGTCGTTTCTGGCGGCCGTACCCGGAGAATTTTATCTGGTGCTGCTCGATAATGGCCGCACCAGATTACTCGCCGATGAATCGAAGCGCCAGTCGCTTTATTGCATCCGTTGCGGCGCTTGCTTGAACAACTGTCCGGTGTATCGAAAAATCGGCGGCTACAATTATCCGTGGGTATATTCCGGTCCGATCGGGAAGATTTTGACGCCGCAGTTCATGGGTATCGAGCACGATCCGTGGCTTCCTTTCGCTTCGAGTTTGTGTGGCGCCTGCGGCGAAGTATGCCCCGTTAAGATCGAAATACCGCGAATATTGCTCGAATTAAGGTCAAATAAGGTCTCTTCCAGCCCCGATAATGTCGAGTTATGGTCGTTTAAGGTATGGGCCTGGGTCATGAAACACCCGAAAATCTACGCGAAACTTGCCTCGGCCGCGTTAGCCGCTGCCCCCACGGACAAAGATTCGTTTTTTGCCGTCGGCCCGTTGAAGAACTGGTTAAGCCAGAGGGACTTACCGGTTCCACCCGCGAAAAGTTTCCGCGAATTGTGGAAGAAAAGGTCGAAATGACGTCCCGCGATCAAATTCTGTCCAGCGCCCGCGCAGCCCTGAATCGCCGCGCCGGCGATTCGATACCGCCGCCCCCGCCGGTATTGCTGCGGGAGGGTCCCAAGGAGCTTTTGATAGAGCAATTTAAGAAGGCGCTGGAGGCGCTGGCGGGTAAAGTTGTCGTTGTAAAGACCCCGGCGGAGGCAGAGGTTGCAATCGATAACGCATTGAATGGACGGACATTTATCCGTTCGCCCCACGAGCCCACCGCCGCCACCGAGGTAGGAATCACGTCCGCCGATTACGCACTGGCGGACACTGGGTCTTTAGTGATTTTCGAACCGACACTATTGTCGCTATTGCCGCCTTGCCATATTGCGGTGATTAAAGAATCGCAAATCGTGGCGAGTCTTGACGATGTGTTTCGCTTACGCCCTTTGCCGGGTTCAATGGTGGTCATTACCGGACCGAGCCGGACGGCCGATATCGAGATGCGCCTGGTGCGGGGTGTACACGGGCCGGGGGAAATTCACGTCATCATCATAGAAGATGTAACGCATTCTGATTCAAACACATCACACCACTTATGAAACTACCTTTAGCCATTGTTGCCTTGGCCTTTTCAGGGGCTGCGTTCGCTCAGAACGCGGAGTTCTGGTTTAACGCCGGCGAATCGATTTTCGAAAGCCGTTCGCTCGGCGCCGCGGACCCGGTGTTGGGCACGCCGAACGATTTTCAGCTCAGCCAGCACGGATTCCGGTTTGGGTTTCGCGGCGATTTGGACACCGGCGACCATCTGGGATATGAATTGAGCTACGCCTACAGCAACTTATCGTTCCTCAATCTCGGGGTTTCAGCGGGAAACGGGGATGTCCACACGGTTTCCGGAGATGTGTTGTGGCACTTTATCAAACGCGATTCGCGGGTGCGGCCGTTTGTGATGGGCGGAATTGGCTTCAGCAATTTCGTGCCGCCCGGCGGGTCCCTCAATTCAGGCGGCAATTCGAATGAGTTCCAAGTCAATTATGGCGTCGGCGTGAAAATCAAAGCCTTTTCAAAATGGGGCCGGGATTTTGGTTTTCGCGCGGATCTGGACCAGTTCCAGTATATTGGGAAGCCGTACGGAAACCTTGGGCTCTTCCGGCAAAGCGGAAATCTCCAGCAAACGGCGGCCACGGTCGGATTCGGAATACTCTTTTAGGCAATTTGTTTCATAATCAGTAGAGGATGAATCCGCGGATCGGTATTGTTGTTCTCGCCGCTGTTTCTTTGCGTCCCGCTTTTGGGCTGGACCCGAGCCGCACTCTTACGCAATACAGTCATCGCATCTGGCAGACGCAGCAAGGGCTGCCGGAAGGCACGGTTTATTCCATCACGCAGACGCACGACGGATACCTTTGGCTGGGCACACAGACGGGGCTGATCCGATTCGACGGAGTCCGATTCGAGACGGCTACAGCTCCATCGAATGTGTGGATTCGCAGCGCTGTCGAGGATTCTCACAACGCCCTTTGGATTGCGACGAACGATGCGGGCTTGTACCGACTGGAAGGAGATTCCCTCCGCCACTATTCAAGCCGCGACGGTCTGTCGTCGGCCAGCGTGGCCTGCGTAGCGGCTACCAGGAATGGCGATATCTGGGCCTGTACGCCGAATGGCGTGGCGCGAATTCGCGCGGAGAAGCTGACGATGTTCACGACCGAGCAGGGTCTCGGGAACAATAGTGTCCGGGCTGCCTGCGAGGCGGGCGATGGAACATTGTGGGTGGCGGATGAGCGGCATCTCAACGCCTGGGACGGCTCCAAATTCAGGCCTCGCAGACTGGAAAGACTTCCAGCCGATGCGTCGATCCGCGCGCTCCAATGTTCGGGAGACACCTTGTGGGTGGGCACCACGGCGGGGCTTCTCGAAATCACCAAGACCGGGGAGCGATTGTTCACTCCCAAGCAAGGGTTGGCCGACAGCCGCGTATTGTGCCTCAGCGGCGGCCGTGACGGCAGCTTGTGGATTGGCACGCGCAATGGATTCAGCCGGCTGCGCAACGGAGAGATTGAAAGCTACCGGCCGCAGGAGGGCCTTTCGCAGAGTACGGTCTTTTCCATGTTCGAAGACGTCGAAGGGAGTTTGTGGGTGGGTACGAAAAACGGACTGAATCAATTCTTCAGCGGCCGGGTGCTGCCGTACACCATGAACGAAGGCCTACCGAGCAACGATACCGGTCCGATTGTTCAGGACGGGCGGGGAGATATCTGGATTGGCACGCTGGGAGCGGGTCTGGCGCGCTTCGACGGCAAACGATTCGACGTGATAACGACCAAGCAGGGTCTGGCGTCAAACACGGTTGCCACGATGGCTGAGGATCGCGACGGCTCGCTGTGGGTGGGGACGACCGCCGGCGTCGATCGTTTAAGCACAGACCGTCTTCGCAACGGCAAAATTACGGGGCACTATTCCAGGGGTCAGGGATTACCGTCGGCGAACGTCCTGGCTTTATTTGTGTCTCACGACGGGACGCTTTGGGCTGGAACGGAAAAAGGACCGGCTACGTTCACGCACGGAACATTTTCGGTTCCGCGCAAATTGCCGGCGGAGTTGCGGGGCCCGATTGCCGCAATCAATGAAGACGGGGAAGGCCGCGTGTTTCTGGCTACGGAGCAAGAAGGGCTGTTTGCGATTGAAAACGGCGAGGCCCGTGAACTGCTGCAGAACGGAGCATCCATTCGCGACGTGGACGCGCTTTATTCCGACGCCGATGGGCTGATGTGGATCGGCACCGAGGGCGCCGGGCTGCGGCTGCTCGATCACGGAAAAATGACGAGTTTTTTCGTGCGGGACGGCATGTTCGACAACGAGATCTACGGGATCATTCGCGACGCTCAGGACCGGTTGTGGATGGCGTGCAGCAAGGGCTTGTTCTCCGTAAATCGCTCCGATCTGCTGAAGTTCGCGGCGGGAACGCTGACCAAAGTCGTTAGTACGCCGTATAGTCCGACCGATGCGCTGCGGACGATCGAATGCCGATCCGGGGTGCAGCCGGGATCGGCGCGGATGCAGGACGGGCGGCTCTGGTTTTCGACGATTCGCGGTTTAATTGTCTTCGATCCGAAACACTTGTCGATGAACGCTCCAGCTCCGCCGGTGGTGATCGAAGAAACGACGGTAAACGGCGAACGCGTCCAGCCGTACGCGATTGCCGCGATTCCACCCGGGATCAAAAATCTGGAATTCACTTACAGCGGGTTGACGTTCCTGCAGCCAAGCCGGATCAAGTTCCGCTACATGCTGGAAGGCTTCGACAAGAATTGGATTTCGGCGGGGACGCGGCGGGAAGCTTTTTACACCAATCTGCCTCCGAAGAGATATCGTTTCCGGGTGACGGCCTGCAACGCCGATAACGTATGCAACGAAACAGGAGCGTCCGTTTCATTTGCTCTGGCGCCACATTTTTATCAGCGAGCGTTTTTTCTGCCGCTGTGCGCGGTCCTACTCTGCCTGGCCGGATGGATGATCTATCAGCTTCGCATCCACCGGCTGCGGGAGCAATTCAACATCATTCTGACCGAGCGAAGCCGCATTGCGCGGGAATTGCACGACACGCTGATTCAAGGCTTGAGCGGGATCACGATGGAAATGCAGGCGCTGGCGGGAAGACTACGCGCGCCGGAGGAGCGAGCGACGCTCGAAGACATTGTTCGCGACGCGGGTACGTGTTTACGCGAGACGCGCCGGTCCGTCGCTGGACTGCGCAGCAGCGCGCAAGGACCGGACTCCGGATTGGCTTCGGCAATCGCGCAGGCGGCGAAGCACATCACGGAATCGAAGAACATACGGTTAAAATTGAAGCTGGATAAGAGCCCCGGTGAGCTATCGCCCGAAGTGCAGTACAATTTGCTGCGCATCGCGTCTGAAGCAATGAATAACGCAGTAAAACATTCGGGAGCAAAAGCGATTGAAGTGACGCTAAGCTCGACAGCCGGTGAGTTGGCGCTTTCGGTGAAGGACGACGGCTCCGGATTTTCGCGCGAGAACGGCGGCGTGCGGCCGGGGCATTACGGTCTGATCGGTATGAAAGAACGGGCGGCGCAGATCGGCGCGGAGTTCAACCTGGCAAGCGAGCCTGGACGGGGAACTACCGTCTCGGTCCTCCTGCCGATCAGCTTATTGACAACAAAACAGGCGGTGGGAGTACATATAGTATGACGACGGCATCGGAAAATGCACATACGGGAACAGAATCCACTAGGGATAGCGGGATGATCCGCATCTTATGCGTTGACGATCACCCGCTGGTACGCAAGGGGATCGCGTCGATTTTAGCCAATGAAGCCGACATGGTGCTGGTGGCGGAAGCGGGCAATGGGCGCGAGGCAGTGGAGCTGTTCAAGGAGCTGAAGCCCGATGTCGTGCTGATGGACCTGCGTATGCCCGACATCGACGGGACGGCGGCGACGCGGATGATCCGGCAGGAAGTGCCCGATGCCCGCATCATCGCGCTGACCAGCTACGACGGCGACCAGGATATTTACCGGGCGCTTGAAGCGGGAGTGCGCGGGTACATCCTGAAAGAAATGGTCCACACCGAAGTGGTGCGCGCGATTCGGACAGTGCACGCCGGCAAACGGCTGATGCCGCAGGAAGTGGCGGAGCGGCTGAGCGAATATTTCCCGCAAGTGGCGCTGACACCGCGCGAAGTGGAAGTTCTGGGATGCGTTGCGAAGGGAATGGCGAATAAAGAAATCGCCACGCGGCTGGGCACGGCTAGCGGGACGGTGAAGATGCACATCCAGAATATTCTCGCGAAGCTGGGGGCTTCGGACCGGACGCATGCGGTGACGATTGCTATGGAGCGGGGGATTCTTCATCTTTCTTAGCAGGACGCTAAAAAACTTAGCAGAACGCAAGAAAAAGATTTGTTGGCCGCTGATAAACGCCGATGAACGCGGATTCACACGCGGCAAGCATTTTGTTTTCAATCAGCGTGCATCTGCGTTTATCAGCGGCCAATTCTGTCTTGGCTTCGTAAGGAGCCGGTCCTCAAGTGCGGAGCCAATCTACCGGGACCACTCCGCACTGACGGATTTCATCGTCACCGGTGATGATGCAGGCTTTCTCCGACTGGGCCAGGGCGATCGCAAAAGCGTCGCTGTATGAGACCGGATGGCCAGCTTTGACGGCGGCGGCGGCCAGAATGCCGTCCTCGTCTGGAAGTATCAGTCGAATGGGAAGAGAAGGCAAACGCTTCAGGAAATCGGCAGCTCGCTGGTGACCGTGCCGCTTGGAAACGATGTAGTAGACTTCGCCGACATTGATCCAGCTCATGACGAGGTGGAGATTACCGGCGTCGGCTTCCTGAAGGAACGATTCGACGGCGAGTGCGGCAGCCTGGTCCAGCAGCCAAGCGATCATCGCCCACGCGTCAACGACCTTGGAGCCGGGCATTGTCGCGGGCGATTTCGGCAGCGTGATTATCGGTCAGATCTTTGAGCAGGTCGGCACCGTCGCGGAACATGCCGCGCATGGTGCGCCAGTCGGGATGGTTCCGAACCAGCCGTTTCATGACCAACGCCTCACCCTGAACGTCAATGGAAATCTCGGTGCCAGCCTTGAGGTTCAGCCTCTCCCGCACGGCCTTAGGAATGCTGATTTGCCCTTTCGAGGACATTGTTGTTTTGGTCATAACTAATCCCTTTTACCAAGGTAAGACTGATTCAGCCTGCGCGCAAGCGGAATTTTCTTACGCCGGTAAATCGGCGACTTCCTAAGCTTCTTAGTATGCCGATCGGCATAGCGAACTTCGTGCCGCATGACAGTCGCTATTGGTGGGTCTAAAAAGCGATACTAGTGATCATCGATGAAACCTGAAACGCCAGAGCTGCACGCAGAGGGTGTGCCTACCCGGACTTCGACTCCATCCAACGGACCGCCTGCGAAGAAAAGTTCCGGGTGGGTGTGGGTGTTACTGCTGTGTATCGCGGGCGCGGCGGCTTACTATTTTTATCCGAAACTTTCGGGCACCGCCGAGGCGCAATCGCAAAACAAAAAAGGCGACAAGAACGGCGGGCGGGTGGTGCCGGTGGTGGCTGCGATGTCCCGCCAGGGCGATATGCCGGTGTATTTGGGCGGCCTGGGAAGCGTGACGGCGTTCAACACGGTGACGGTCCGGTCGCGCGTGGATGGGCAGATCGTCAAGATCGCGTTCACCGAAGGACAGCTGGTCAAGGAAGGCGATCTTCTTGTTGAGATCGATCCGCGGCCGTTTCAAGTGATGCTCGAATCGGCGGAAGCGCAAAAGGCGAGGGACCAGGCGATGCTGCAGAATGCGCTGCTCGATCGGGAGCGGTATAAGGTCCTCTATGAGCAGCAGGCGATTCCCAAGCAGCAACTGGACACGCAGCTCTCGACGGTGGCGCAATCGGAAGCCACGATCAAGAGCGATCAGGCGATGATCGACAACGCGAAGCTGCAACTGACTTACAGCAAAATTACGTCGCAGCTGACGGGACGGATCGGGTTGAGACTGGTGGATCAGGGCAACATTATTCACGCGACCGATGTGAACGGGCTGGTGGTGATCACGCAGTTGCAGCCGATCGCGGTGATTTTCAACATCGCCGAGGACAACCTGCCGGCGGTGCGCAAAAAGATGGCGGGCGGCGCGCTGCACGTCGACGCTTACGACCGGGATTTGAAGAAGAAGCTGGCGCAGGGAACGCTGTTGACGATCGACAATCAGATCGACCAGTCGACGGGGACGGTGCGGTTCAAAGGGCAGTTCGCGAACGAGGACAATTCCCTGTTTCCGAATCAATTCGTAAACGCGCGGCTGCTGCTGGACACACGGCGCAATGCAGTGATCATCCCGACGGCGGCGATTCAACGGAGCCCGCAGTCGACGTTCGTCTACGTGATCAAGCCGGATAATACGGCGGAGGTTCGCAACATCGTGAGCACGCTGACGGAAGGCGACGAGGCGGCTGTCGATAGCGGACTGACGGCGGGGGAAAGCGTGGTGATCGACGGCGTCGACAAACTGCAACAAGGAACGAAGGTTTCGGTACGGATGGCCGAACCGAAGGTGACACGCGGTTAACGAATGAGGCTTTCTCAATGAGCCCGTCCCGCCCGTTTATTCTGCGGCCGGTGGCAACCGCCTTACTGATGGCGGGATTGCTGCTGGTGGGTGCTGTCGCCTACAAACAACTGCCCGTTTCGGCGCTGCCGCAGGTGGATTATCCGACCATCCAGGTGGTCACGTATTATCCGGGGGGAAGTCCGGACGTGATGGCATCGTCGGTGACGGCACCGCTCGAAAAGCAGTTTGGACAGGTTCCGGGGTTGAACCAGATGACGTCGACGAGCTCGTCCGGAAGCTCCGTCATCACGCTGCAGTTCGCGCTGGAATTGAATATCGACGTGGCGGAGCAGCAGGTGCAGGCGTCGATCAACGCGGCGGCCAGCTTCCTGCCGGTGGATCTGCCGAATCCGCCGGTTTACAGCAAGACGAATCCGGCGGATACTCCGATTTTGACGCTGGGGCTGACCTCGAAGACGATGGCGTTATCGAAGGTGGAAGATTACGCCGACACGCGCCTCGCGCAGAAAATCTCGCAATTACCGGGCGTCGGGCTGGTGAGCATTTCGGGAGGGCAGAAGCCTTCGATACGGATTCAAGCGAATCCAATGGCGCTGTCGTCGTACAAATTGAATTTAGAGGATTTGCGATTGGCGCTGGTGGCGGCCAACGTGAATCAGGCCAAGGGGAGCTTCGACGGTCCGCGCAACGCGTATACGATCGGGGCGAACGACCAGGTCCTGACCAGCGCGGATTATAAGACGCTGGTAGTGGCGTATCGCGATGGAGCTCCGGTAACGCTGTCGGATGTGGCCGATGTGGTGGACGAAGCGGAGAACGTGAGGCTGGCGGCGTGGATGAACGAGACGCCGGCGGTGATCGTCAATATCCAGAGGCAGCCGGGCGCGAATATTATCGACGTGGTGGACCGGGTGAAGAAGCTGCTGCCGACGCTGCGGGCATCGCTGCCGAGCGCGATTGAGACGACGATTCTGACGGATCGGACGACGACGATTCGCGCGTCGGTCGCAGATGTGCAGTTCGAGCTGATGCTGACCATCGCACTGGTGGTGATGGTGATTTTCCTGTTCCTCCGCACGGTGGCGGCGACGGTGATTCCGAGCGTCGCGGTGCCGCTGTCGCTGGTGGGAACGTTCGGCGTGATGTATCTGCTGGGGTACAGCCTGAATAACCTGACGCTGATGGCGTTGACGATTTCAACGGGCTTCGTGGTGGACGACGCGATCGTGATGATCGAAAATATCGCGCGCTATATCGAAGAAGGCGAGCCGCCGATGCAGGCGGCGTTGAAGGGCGCGGAGCAAATCGGGTTCACGATTCTCTCGCTGACCGTGTCGTTGATCGCGGTTCTGATCCCGCTGCTGTTCATGGGCGATATCGTGGGCCGGCTGTTCCGCGAGTTCGCCATCACGTTAAGCGTAACGATTCTGCTTTCCGCTGTCGTGTCGCTGACGCTGACGCCGATGATGTGCGCGCGGCTTTTGAAGCACAAGCCGGAATCGGAGCGGGGACGCCTTTATCGCGCGTCGGAACGCGTTTTCCAGAGCATCATTGCGTTCTACGGACGCACGCTGCAAGTGATTCTTCAGCATCAGTTCCTGACGCTGATGGTGGCGGCCGGGACACTGGCCGGAACCGTGATCCTGTTTCTGCTGATCCCGAAAGGATTTTTCCCGGTGCAGGATACGGGAGTGATTCTGGGGGTTTCGGAGGCGGCGCAGACAATCTCATTCCCGGCGATGGCGAAGGCGCAGCAAGAGGTCGCGAAGATCATTTTGAAGGACCCGGCGGTGGACAGTCTTTCGTCGTTCATCGGAGTGGACGGCACCAATACGACGATCAACAGCGGGCGCGTCCAGATCAACTTGAAACCGATCGAGGAGCGGCGCATCAGCGCGAGCGACATCATCCGCCGGCTGCAACCGGAACTGGCGCAGGTGGAGGGAATCACGCTCTACATGCAGCCGGTGCAGGATCTGACGGTGGAGGATCGGGTGAGCCGGACGCAGTATCAATACAGTCTGGAAGATCCCGATGCGAAGGAGCTGGCGACCTGGGTACCGCGTTTCATCGCGAAGCTGCAATCGCTGCCGGCTCTGCGCGATGTGGCTAGCGATCAGCAAAACGGGGGGTTGCAGGCGATGCTGGTGATCGACCGGCCGACGGCGTCGCGCTTCGGAATTACTCCGGCAATGGTGGATAACACGTTGTACGACGCGTTCGGACAGCGGCAGGTATCGATCATGTTCACGCAGTTGAATCAGTATCGGGTAGTGCTGGAAATAAAACCGGAGCTGCAGCAGAATCCGCAGGAGCTGAAAAATATTTACATCCGGACCTCGCAAGCAAGCGTCGCGCCGACCAGTTCCAGTCAGAACGCGTCGGCGCAAAGTAATTCCACCGCGGGAGGATCGGCGACGACCACTGGCGTGGTGAGCACTTCGGGCGGCCAGGTTCCTCTCAGCGCATTCACGCATTTCGAGCCCGGCACGACGCCGCTGGTGGTGAATCACCAGGGACAGTTCCCGGTGGTGACTGTGTCGTTCAATCTCGCCCCGGGCGCGTCCATTGGAAATGCGGTGGACGCGATCAACGCGGCTAAGGAAGATCTCGCGATGCCGACGAGTATTCAGGCGACGTTTCAGGGAACGGCGGCGGCGTTTCAGGCATCGCTCAAGAATGAGCCGATTCTGATTCTGGCGGCGCTGGTGACGGTGTACATCGTGCTGGGCGTGCTGTATGAAAGCTACATCCATCCGCTGACGATTCTTTCGACACTCCCGTCGGCCGGCGTGGGCGCGCTGCTGGCGCTAATGCTGTGCCACGAAGATTTCAGCGTCATTGCGCTGATCGGAATCATCCTTTTAATAGGCATCGTGGAAAAGAACGCGATCATGATGATCGATTTCGCGCTGGAAGCGGAGCGAAAGGAAGGCATGGAGCCGCTGGACGCGATTTTTCAAGCCTGCCTGCTGCGGTTCCGGCCCATCATTATGACGACGCTCGCGGCGATGCTCGGCGGCGTTCCGCTGGCGCTTGGTACTGGCACTGGGGCGGAATTGCGGCGTCCCCTCGGCATCGCGATCGTGGGAGGGCTGATCTTCAGCCAACTGCTGACGCTTTACACCACGCCCGTGATTTATCTTTTCTTCGACCGCGCGGCGCGGCGCGTCACTGGACGCAGCGGCGCGGGCGTCAACGTTCCCGTCATCAACCTTCCCAATCCCGAGGCCGCATGAGTATCTCCGAACCATTTATTCATCGGCCCGTCGCCACCACTTTGCTGACCGTCGCGCTTGGTCTGGCCGGGGCGATTGCATACTTCTCCCTGCCGGTGGCGCCGCTTCCCGAAGTGGAGTTTCCTACCATCATGGTCTCCGCCGCATTGCCGGGCGCGAGTCCGGAAACGATGGCATCGTCGGTGGCAACTCCTCTGGAGCGTCAGTTTGGGCGCATCGCGGGGCTGAACGAGATGACGTCCAACAGCTCGCTTGGAAGCTGCGGGATCACGATGCAGTTCGACCTCAGCCGTAACATCGACGCCTCGGCTCGCGACGTGCAGGCGGCTATTAATGCCGCGCGCGGCCAGTTACCGGGCAATCTGCCGCAAAACCCCAGCTGGCGAAAAATCAATCCGTCCGATTCGCCAATTCTGATGATCTCGCTGATGTCGCCAACGATGCCGACGGGCGATATTTACGACGTCGCGGCATCGATCCTGCAGCAAAAACTGGCTCAACTGAAGGGCGTGGGACAGGTCAGAGTCGGCGGAGGCGCGCTGCCGGCGGTTCGTGTGGATGTGAACCCCACGCTGCTGAATAATTTCGGCCTCGGCCTCGAAGATGTTCGCGCCATGCTCGGCAGCGCCAATGCGAATCGTCCCAAAGGCGAGTTCCACGATATCAACCGCGTCTGGTCGATCGGCACGACCGATCAACTTCATCTCGCCGCGGAGTACAGACCGCTGGTCGTCACGTATAAGAACGGCGCCGCGGTCAAGCTCTCCGACATCGCCACGGTTTCCGATTCGGTGGAAGATATTCGCAACGTGGGATTTGTCAATGGCGAGCAGGCGCTGCTGTTGGTCATCTTCCGGCAGCCTGGCGCGAACATCATCGAGACGGCGGACCGGGTCCTGGCGGCGCTGCCGCAGCTGCAGGCGGAGATTCCCCCCTCCTTGCGCATGAAGGTGATCCTGGATCGCACCACAAACATTCGAGGCTCGGTGAAAGACGTCGAAATCTCGATGGGCATTTCGATCGTGCTGGTTATCATGGTGGTGTTCCTGTTCCTGCGCAGCGTGCGAACCACTTTGATTCCCAGCGTGGCCGTGCCGGTTTCGCTGGTGGGAACCTTCGGCGCGCTGTACGTGTTCGGCTATTCCATCGATAACTTGTCTTTAATGGCGCTGACGATCGCGACCGGGTTTGTGGTGGACGACGCCATCGTGGTGATCGAGAACATTACGCGCTATCTCGAGGAAGGCATGGAGCCGATGCAGGCAGCGCTGAAGGGCGCCGCGGAAATCGGATTTACGGTGCTCTCGATGAGCGTCTCGCTGATTGCCGTTTTCCTGCCGATTCTGATGATGGGCGGCATTGTCGGACGCCTGTTTCGTGAATTCGCAGTCACTCTCTCCGTGGCAATCGTGATTTCATTGGTGATCTCGCTTACCGCGACGCCCATGATGTGCGCGCGGCTGCTCCGCTCGCACGAGGAGGAGCGGAAACACGGCTGGATTTACAATTTGAGCGAAGGCGGTTTCAACGCTGTCCACAAAGGCTATGAACGGTCGCTGGGTTGGGTGCTGCGCCACCAGTTCCTGACGCTGGTGGTGATGCTTTCGACGCTCGCTTTCACGGTGCATCTCTATATCGTGATCCCCAAGGGATTCTTCCCGCAGCAGGACACAGGCCGGCTCAGCGGAAGCATACAGGCGGACCAGGCGACCTCCTTTCAGGCGATGAAGGGGCGGATCGTGCAGGTGGTGGACATCGTGATGAAGGACCCTGCCGTGGAAGGGCTCAACGCCTTCACCGGCGCGGGCGGATGGGGCGGCGGCGGCACCAATTCGGGCAGCATGTGGATCACATTGAAGCCTCTTGAGGAGCGTAAAATCAACTCCGATCAAGTGATCGCGCGGCTTCGTCCCAACCTCGCGAAGATTCCCGGCGTCAGCCTGTATCTGCAATCGGTGCAGGATCTTCGGATCGGCGGCCGGTCGAGCGGGGCGCAGTATCAATACACTTTGCAGAGCGACAACGTGAAGGATTTGAACGAGTGGGCGCCGCAGGTGTTCCGGAAATTGAAAACCTTGACGCAGATCGCCGACGTCAACACGGATCAGCAGGATAAAGGCCTCCAATCCACGCTGGTGGTGGATCGCCGGACGGCCGCTCGCTTCGGGATCACTCAGCAGAATATCGACGACACGCTGTACGATGCCTTCGGGCAGCGCCAGGTCTCCACCATGTATGCGGCGTTGAATCAGTATCACGTGGTGCTCGAAGTAGATCAGCAATTCTGGCAGAATCCCGACGGCTTGCGGTACATTTACGTCGAAGCGCCGAACGGCCAGCAGGTTCCGTTGAGCGCCGTGACGCACTATGTGGGCGAGACGACTCCGCTTTCTATAAACCATCAGGGCCAGTTTCCGTCGGTGACGCTTTCGTTCAACATTCCGGTGGGCCTGGCTCTGGGAGACGCGGTGCCGGCCATCGAGCAGGCTCAGCGCGAGATCGGGCTGCCGCCTAACGTGAAAGGATTTTTCCAGGGGACCGCGCAAGCCTATCAGGAGTCGCTCTCGAATGAACCGATCCTCATCGCGGCGGCGCTGCTGACGGTTTACATCGTGCTGGGAGTGCTCTATGAGAGCCTCATCCATCCGATTACGATTCTTTCCACGCTGCCCTCGGCCGGCGTCGGGGCGCTGCTGGCATTGCGGATGACGGGCAATGAGCTGAACGTCATTTCGCTCATCGGGATCATTCTGCTGATCGGCATTGTCAAAAAGAATGCCATTCTGCTGATCGATTTCGCGATTGCGGCCGAGCGCAGGGATAACAAATCGCCGGAAGAGGCGATCTATCAGGCGTGCCTGCTTCGATTCCGTCCTATTACGATGACCACCATGGCGGCAATGCTGGGTGGGCTGCCGCTGGCACTCGGGACGGGAGTGGGAAGCGAGATGCGGCGGCCGCTGGGCATCGCGATCGTGGGCGGGCTGCTGTTCAGTCAACTGCTAACGCTCTACACGACGCCGGTGGTTTATCTTTACCTCGATCGAATGCAACTGCGCTGGCACCGCTGGAAGCAGAGCGTCCGCGGTACCGCCCCCGCGCCTTCTGAGGGTTATTCTGGAGATTAATCATGCTGACCATCGATATCAGACTCGACAACGGGGACGCCACGCTGTCGCTGGCGGGGAAATTCAGCGGCACCTCGCTCGGTGAGCTGCGCCGCGCCATTGAACGCGCGCGCCGGTCCCACAAGCGGGTGGTGATCGACCTCAGCGAGGTAACCTTATTAGATAAACCGAGTTTGCAGTTTCTGGCGGCACAGGCGCGAGAGGACGTGACTTTGACCAATTGTCCGGAGTATATTCAACCGTGGATTTACCGGGAGTCTTCGCAATGAAGGGATTACAGAAGTGGATCGCGGCGGGAGTGCTGATGCTGCTCGCGGCCTCCTGCACCGTTGGTCCGAAGTTTGTCCGCCCGACGTCTCCCGCGTCGCCGAATTTCAAGGAGCCGCCGCCCGATTCCTATAAGGAGATGACGGGATGGAAGTCCGGCCAGCCCCGGGACGACGTGCAGCGCGGGAAGTGGTGGGAGATTTTCGACGATCCCGATTTAAATGCGCTCGAAGAGCAGATCGACGTCAACAATCAGTCGCTGGCGCAGTCCGAAGCCAACTATCGCGGCGCGCGCGCGGTCGTGAAGACTGCCCGCGGAGGTCTCTTTCCGCAGGTAACAACCGGGCCCTCGGTCACAGGTTCCAGCACCTCGGGAAGCGTTGGGAACACCAACTTCCACCCCAACGCGGTCGCCAACATCTCCATCCCCTTCGACGCGACCTGGGACGCCGATATCTGGGGCAAGATTCGCAAAGGTATTGAATCGAATATCGAAACGGCGCAGGCCAGCGCGGGCGATCTGGAAACGATGCGCCTCAGCCTGCAGTCCGAGCTGGCGCTCGACTATTTCCAGTTGCATGGGCTGGACGCTCAAAAAAAACTGCTCGATACCACTGTGGGGGCGTATCAGAAGGCGCTCGATTTGACCAATAATCGCTATAACCAGGGCGTTGCATCGCAGATCGACGTAGTGCAGGCGCGCACCCAACTGGAGCAGACCCGCGCCCAGGCAACCGATACGCTGGTGCAAAGGAATTCTCTCGAGCATGCCATCGCGGTGATTATCGGCAAAGCGCCTTCTGGACTGACCATCGCTGTCAAAGTGCGGAGCGCGCCGCCGCCGCCGATTCCGGTCGGCGTGCCTTCTCAACTCCTGGAACGCCGTCCCGATATCGCGGCGAATGAACGGCGGATCGCGGCGGCCAACGCGCAGATCGGCGTCGCGCAAGCCGCTTTCTATCCCGACATCACTCTCAGTGCCGCGGGGGGAATCCAGGGATCGAGTCTGGTCAATCTCTTCACCTGGCCGAGCCGGTTCTGGTCGCTGGGTCCGACGTTATCGTATACGCTGCTCGACTTCGGAAAGCGCCAGGGCACCCTTGAACAAACGCAAGCATCCTATGACGGCGCCGTGGCCGTGTACCGGGAGAGTGTTCTGACGGCATTTCAGAATGTCGAAGACAATCTCTCGACGCTCCGGGTGCTGGAGCAGGAATCGCTGGAGCAGGCAGCCGCGGTAACAGCGGCCGAGCGATCGCTCGAACTCGCCAACAATCAATACCAGGGCGGCATCACCGCGTATCTTCAGGTGATCACAGCGCAAGCCATTGCGCTATCGAATGAAGAGACTGCGGTGCAATTGCTGACGCGCCGCATGGCCGCGTGCGTGTCGCTGATTCAAGCCATCGGCGGTGATTTCAAGGTGTCCGGACTTCCGACTCCTCAGGAAGTGGCGCCCTGGAAGGGCGTGCAAAAGGTCGCCGCAAAGGTTCCGAGCGCGGCGCAATAGACACAGATATCCCGTCACTTCCTCCATTTTCAGAGTGCGGGCAGCCCGCGAGATCTCACCCCGCGAACTGCCCCCTCCTAACGTTAGCCGCAGCACTTTACGCTACGGTTATCCAAGCAAATCATCAAACTACAACAACCCGCCGGGATGGGTACCCGATCCGTGTTATCACTCTCACGGCAAAGCCCACTGAAAGAGACGTAGGTTCTCCCCAATCCAATATGACGATCCCGCTTAGAGCTTCGAAGACTTTTGCGAGTCGCGATCCAGGCGTCCACTGGGAGACTCCTAGACTCTTGCCTGGATGTTAGAGGCACTTGCGGAGATTGGGAGTGAGTGAAGTACGTAAAGTGTTGGAGGGGCTTCAGAAAGAGTTCTTAATTTCGCCGGGAACGCCGCCTGCAGGCAGCTGCGGACTGAAGCCCGGCCCCACTTACATCACGCGGCATTATCGACGGGATTCAGCCAGCGAAACAGGAAAAAGTGGCGGCCGCAGAGCGAACACCGATAGGGCAGAAGAATCCAGTGAATCGCCTGTTCGATGGAGTTCCTCACGCCAACTCGTCTTAGATCGACCGAGCGGCAATGAGGACAGCGTGCGGAGAACACGGCGTTCAGGCACCCGTCTTTGCGGCACTACCGGTCGATGTCGCCGACGAGTTTCGGAAGCCCTGTCCGGATGCGGCAACCTTCGGCTGGTTGCCGCGAGCGCTTTCGTGACGGCTTGCTTCTCGAGCGGCCTCGATCTGCTCCTGCGTCCTCATGTCGGGTTCCGACAGGCGCACTTTACTTTTTTCGCGCGAAACCTGTCGCTTGTGGCGCTTCGCTAATCGCTTGTCCATATCTCTACACTACACCCTCATGGAGCAACAGCCGCGTTCGGTATCATAATTGAGTGTTCAGAAAGAATATTGCAATTCCAGCGATGCTGGCCATGTTGACCGTGTCGGCACAGACGCCCACGCAGCCACCGGCCCCCACTCAGGCAGGTCGAGGTGGCAGAGGCGGCGGCGGGGGAGGCGGATTTGCGAATGCATTCCCGCAGCATGCTCCTTCCGATCCCGCGATGGTGGAGCGCGGACGCGCGATTTACGGAGTGAACTGCCAATTTTGTCACGGCTCCGACGCGCGAGGCGGCGAGGGCGGGCCGAATTTGATTCGCGCTGAGATCGTCCTTAAAGATCAGGACGGCGAGCTGATCGGACCGGTGATTCAGAACGGCCGCGTGGATCAGGGGATGCCGAAATTTCCCATGAGCAACGCGCAGGTCGCCGACATCGCTGCGTTCATCCACAGCTTTCGTGTGGCGGGATACGATAATTCCCGCATGAAGCCTCCGACAATTTTGGTGGGTGATCGCACTGCCGGCGAAGCGTATTTCAAGATTAAATGCGCGTCCTGCCATTCCGCGACGGGCGACCTGAAAGGCATTGGAGCCCGGTTCACGGATCCGCGTGCCCTGCAGCAAACATTCTTGATGCCGGGTGGGCGCGGAGGAGGGAGCGTCCCCCCCACCACGGTCACGGTGACGCTGGGCTCCGACCAGAAGATCGAAGGACGGCTGGTGCGCATCGACGATTTCATCGTTACCCTCACCGATTCCGAGGGCACGCAGCGCACCTTCCGCCGCGACGGCGACAAGCCGCATGTGGAGATCCACGAACCGCTTCAGCCGCACAAAGATCTGCTCGGTGTCTATAGCGACAAAGACATTCATAATCTGACCGCATACCTGGTGACTGTGAAATGAAAAATCTTTTGGCGTCTTTCTACGCGTTCGCCACGATTGCGATGGCGCAGGGCCCTCTCGATCCCTCCCTTTTGACGAAGCCCTTGAGCGATTCCTGGCCTACCTATTCAGGCGATTATAGCGGCCGCCGATACAGTTCGCTTACGCAGATCAACCAGTCAAACGTGAAGAACCTGACGCTCGGATGGGTTAGCAGAGTAAGCAATGGACCCAGTAGCTTCGGACGCGGTGGTGCGCCGACCATCACGGGAGGCGTCGCGACCACAGACTCTAGCGAGGCCGGCGGCGGTGGTGGGACCAGTATTCGCGCATCGATCCTCGAAGTGAATGGAATTTTGTATTTCTCAACGCCGGATAATGCGTGGGCCATGGACGCCCGCGACGGGCACCAGCTCTGGCATTATTACTGGCGCACCAGGGGCGGAACCCACATCGGCAACCGCGGGCTCGGGATGTGGGGAAACTGGCTCTACATGGAAACGCCCGACGACTATCTTGTGTGCCTCGACGCCAAGACCGGAAAGGAGAGATGGCATAAAGAAATCGCCGATTTTAATTTGCAGTACTTCTCGACCATGGCTCCGATCGTCATCGGCAATCACATTCTTGTCGGCACCGGCGACGATCTGGACGAGCCCGGTTTCCTGCAATCCTTCGATCCGGAGACAGGCGACCTGCAGTGGAAGTGGTATTCGGTGCCGACCAAAAAGGACGATCCTGCGTTCGCCACCTGGGGCGACCTGGACACTGCCAAACACGGCGGCGGCAACGTTTGGATCCCGGGCGCCTACGATCCTGAGACGCATCTTTATATCGTCGGGACCGGTAATCCGTCGCCTGCCTACATGGATTCTCCGGGGCGCAAAGGCGACAACCTGTACACCTGTTCGATTGTCGCCATCAACGTCGATACCGGCAAAATCGCGTGGCACTATCAGACCTCACCACACGACACTCACGATTGGGATTCCACTGAGACACCGATCCTGATCGATGGCCAGTTCAACGGCAAGCCTCGTAAGATGGTGCTGCACGCCAGCCGCAACGGTTATTACTTCACGCTCGATCGCATCACGGGCGAGCATCTGGTCACCAGCAAATATTCGGACACCGTCAATTGGGCAAAAGGCCTGAATAAGGATGGCCAACCCATGCGCGATCCAGAAAAGGATTCCACCGTGCCCGGCGCGCTGGTATCGCCGAACAACGGCGGCGCGACGAATTGGCCTCCGCCTGCCTACTCTCCCGATACCGGCCTGTTTTACGTCCCCACGAACGATTCCTACGCGATGTACTACCTGACCGAAACCGACCCGCGCGGCGCGATGGGATTGGGTGGCAAGGACGAATTGAGCGTCGGATCGCTAGGCGCCTATCTCACCGCGATCGATTACAAGACCGGCAAGATCGCCTGGCGCCACCGTTATCCCGGCACCGGCGGCAATCTCGGAAACGGCATTCTAACCACGGCAGGCAAGCTTCTTTTCGCAGGCGACCTTAGCGGAAATCTGGTGGCGTACGATCCCGCGAACGGCAACATTCTGTGGCACACCCGCCTCGGAAATGTTTCGAACGCGCCTGAGACGTACCTGCTCGACGGCCATCAATACATCCTGATCGCCGCGGGCGATACGCTGTACACATTCACACTTTATTAACTTCCATGTCGATCAAACCCCTCCTCAACGATGCCTTGCTGGCGGGCGACGGTATCGTCCGCCTCGCGCCCTGCTGGGTCCCGCGAGCGTTCCTGATGCCTGGCGGACGCCTGAAGCTCGATCCCCGCGACCTCTATGCTTTGGGTGCGCATCGCGGCGGCATCGATGAGCGCTGGTTCTCGTCGACGACGAAGGCCGCCAACGGTCCCCTCACCGCCGACGACGAAGGACTCAGTTATATCGAGTTCAACGGCAAGAAGTGCCTGCTCAAAGAGGCGATCGCAACAGCGGGCGACCAGTTCCTCGGCTCCGCCGTGATGCGGAAATACGGCGGCTGGAATTTGTTGTGCAAGTTCTTCGACAATCTCGGACCCATCCCTCATCATCTTCATCAGAACGACGAGTTCGCCGCGCGGGTCGGCCAAAAGGGTAAACCCGAAGCGTACTATTTCCCGCCGCAGTACAACTTCAAGGATAATAATTTCCCGTACACGTTCATGGGGCTGAATCCGGGCACCACCAAGGACGACGTTCGGCGCTGCCTGAAAAAGTGGAATGAAGGCGACAACGAAATCCTATATCTTTCGCGTGCCTATAAGTTGAAACCCGGCACCGGATGGCAGATCGATGCCGGCATTCTGCATGCCCCCGGATCTCTGGTCACCTACGAGCCGCAAGTGAATTCCGATGTCTTCGCGATGTATCAATCGCTGGTCGAAGGCCGCGCGGTGCCGTGGGATTTGCTGGTCAAGGACGTTCCGCCCGCGCATCACCACGACCTCGATTACCTCATCGAGATGATGGATTGGCCGGCCAATACCGATCCTGAATTCGCCGAGCATCGCCTGTTTCATCCGAAGCCCGTGCGGTCGATCGCCGAGATGGAAGCGTCCGGATATCGCGAGAACTGGGTAGTGTACTCTACCGGGCATTACTCCGCGAAGGAGCTGACCGTCCTGCCAGGCCGCTCCGCCAGCATTCGAGATGCCGCGGCCTACGGCCTCATCCTCACGCAAGGTTACGGCGCCGTTGGCAAGCACGACGTCGAGACACCCAGTCTGATTCGATACGGTCAAATGACGCAGGACGAACTTTTCGTGACGTCGCCAGCAGCCTCAAACGGCGTCGTCATCACCAACAAGAGCAAGACCGAAAATCTGGTCATACTGAAACATTTCGGCCCGGGAAATCCAGAAGCTCCGTCTCGCTGATTTTCTTGGCGAGCTTTGTGCCTTTTTAGAAATCCAGCTTGTCGATATTTCTCTTGTCGATCAGCAGTGGGGCGCCCAGAATGATCTGGCTCCCGCTCACTTCGAGCGTGCCCAGCCGTCCCGCCTGAATCGACGTCGCTCCCGCGGGAATTTTATTCTGGATCAGCATCGTGCCCGCGTAAACCGTGAGATACCCGAGATTTTTCGTGTTCCACAAAAAGATCGTCCGCACTACGCCATCGTGAATATATGGTTTACAAATCCCCGGAAGCGATAACCCGATCACGTCGACATTCTTGTGCCCCGATTGCCGGATCGCCTCGCCCGCGCCTGGTACCGCTGGTGCGGAAATGGCCATGATCAGCTTCACCGTCGGATACACCTTTAGAATCGTCTGCGTCTCCAAAAACGCCTTATCGCGATCGTCATCGCTGGGACGAATCGTGACCAGCTTCAGCCCGGGATACTTTTCCGCGGCCCTTTTTTTAATAAATGCGATCCATTGATTCTGATTTGCAGCGCTCAGCGCTCCGGTAATAATCGCGAACTCGCCCTTGCCGCCGAGCAATCGCGCCGCCTCATCCGTCAACGCATCGCCGATCCCATCCGGTGTCGCCTGGTTCAGAAAATATTCCCGCGCATCCGGCTCTGCGTCCGCATCCCACGTCAGCACGTGAATCCCCCGGCCGCGCGCCTTGCGAAGAACGGTGGAAATGCCCGCCTGATTTTCCACCGCCACGGCGATCGCATCTACTCTGCGCGTGATCCAGCTCTCGACGATTTCGTTCTGCTTCGCTGCGTCCAGACCCGTCGGCCCATCCCAGATCAACTCGACCCCCAGTTCGCGCGCCGCTTCTTCCGCACCGATGCGGCAGCTCACGAAATAAGGATCGCCCTTCGCCTTCGGTATCACCGCGATCACCGGAGTATGCCCCGCACTCGCGGTCGCCGGCGTGGTCTTCAGGGACCGCACCAACCAAACGTTCGCGCCCGCCGTGATCAGAGCACCAGTAAGAATGGCTCCGCAGAGTATTGCGACCTGGCCGTTTTTCATTGCACTCTCCTGTTCCTCTCTTGATTTTCTTTGGCGCGCGCGATCCATCGCGATCGTCAGCACCAACACGGCCCCGGTCAAAATGCCCGTCAGCTCCGAAGGCAGCGCCGCCAGATGCAGGCCGTTCTGCAAAATCGAAATGGCAAATAAGCCCATCACTGTTCCGAGAATCGTGCCCCTCCCTCCCGCGACCGATGCCCCGCCCAGCACCACCGCTGTGATCGCATCGAGCTCATACCCCGTGCCGGCATCCGATTTCGCCTGGCCCAGATGCGCGACATAAACGATCGCTGCGACACTCGCCGCCATTCCCGACAGAAAATAGACCAGTCCGATCCGCCGCGCGACGGCAATCCCCGCGTAACGCGCGCCATTCCCCGAGAATCCGATCGCATACAGCCCTCGTCCGATCACCGACCGATGTAGTAGAACCGCATAGCCTGCCAGCGCGATCAAGAAAATCGGGAGCTGTGCCGGCATGCCCAACACATATCCTTGGCCAAGAAATAGAAACGACTTCGGAAATCCCGAATAGTTGACTGCGCCATGCGTAATTCCCTCGGCGATTCCTCGAAATGCGGATAACGATCCCAGAGTCACGATCAGTGGAGGAATTTTGAATTCCGCAATCAGCACGCCATTCAGCGCTCCGCCCACGCAACCGATCCCCACCGTCACCATCGCCGCCGCCGCGATCGGCCAGTGCCAATCGATCACCAACGCGCCGAACACCACCGCGCACAGCCCCATCATCGATCCCACCGAAAGATCGATTCCTCCCGTGATGATCACCGGGGTCAATGCCAGCGCCAGTAATCCAAGTTCGACGCTCAGCCGGATAACTTCGAGGAAATTCGCCGCCGTCAAGAAGTTCCGCGCGATCGCCGCGAAGATTCCGATCTCGACGAAAAGAGCGAGCAGCACCCTCCACTCGCCATTTGGAAACCAGCGCTTAAGGTCCATCATGCGGTTGTGGCGCGAGCTTTAGCCTGCCGCGTCGGCTTCAGCCGGCGTCCGCTACACAGTTCGTTCGGCAAAATCGCCTCGCAAGCGTGATCCGAGTCTCGAGCGCACCGCTCCGAATCCCACCGCGCACAAAATGATGAGTCCCTGAATCGCCCTTTCCCAATACGCGCTGAAACCGAGAAACGTCAGCGCGGGACTCACAATTCCAAGCAGGATAACGCCCAGCACCGTGCCCTGAATGCTTCCCCGGCCGCCCGTGATCGCAGTCCCGCCCACCACCACCGCGGTGATCGCTTTCATCTCCATTCCGATACCCGCGTTGCTCGGAATTTGATTGAACCGGATGGAATTCAGCAGTGCCGCACAACCCGTCAATGCTCCCGTGATCGTAAAAACCGAAAACGTTACCAGCGCCGAATCGATCCCCGCCAGCCGCGCCGCGTTCTCATTCGATCCGGTCGCATAGACCGAGCGCCCCGCCGGCAAATTTCGTAACCCCCATCCAATCGCGATCGCCAGCGCCCCCGCGATGGAAAACGTAATCGTATCGCTAGCCGTCCGCGTCATCCCCAGCCATTGAAAATTCCCCGGCAGATCCTGCACCCACGCGCCTTGTGTAATCCATCGCAGCGCGTCGCGAAATGCAACCATCGCCGCCAGCGTCACCACAATCGATGGAATTCGCACATACGCCACCAGCGCTCCATTGATCGCGCCCAGCATTGCCCCAATCGCGCACGCGGCAAGCCCCGCGCCGGCCGCCGGCAATCCCAGCTTGGCGAATTCGCCCGCCGCAACGCTGCAAATCGCAAACATCGTGCCCACCGAAATATCGATGTGCCCTGTCAGGATCACCAACGTCATGCCCAGCGCGACAATCAACACCGGCATGTTCGCCAGCACCAGGTCGCTCAGATTTTCGCGTGTGAAAAATCCCGGAGCCAGAAACGCCAGCAGGATCAGCAACGCCGTTATCGCGTATGCAACCGATATTTCACTCCTAAATCTATTCACGCCGCATGCCCTAACGCCAATGACAAGATGCTCTGCTGCGTGGCGTCTTTTCGATCGAGCGTGCCCCGAATCCCGCCCTCATGCATCACCGCGATTCGATCGCTCATGCCGAGCAGTTCCGGAAGCTCTGATGAAATCATAATAATCGCCACCCCACGTTCCGACAGATCCGCCATCAGCGAATGAATCTCGGCTTTCGATCCCACATCGACCCCTTGCGTCGGCTCATCCAAAATCAGCACCGCCGGATCGATCGCCAGCCATCGCGCCAGAGCCACCTTCTGCTGATTCCCTCCCGAAAGCGTCGCCGCTTCCATTTCGACCGAAGGCGTTTTTATATGTAATTGACGAACAAAACCGTCCGCCAGCGCGCGTTCCTCCGCTCCGTCGATCAGCCCATGATGCGCGATCCGTTTGAGATTCGCGAGGCTCGTATTCGCGGCAATCGACATCTCGAGAATCACTCCGTGCAGCGGCCGGTCCTCCGGAACATAGCCGATGCCGCGGCGAATCGCATCCCCGGGAGAACCAATCGCGACGTGCTCGCCCAGCAGCCGGATCTCTCCTGAATCGGCCGGAGTCAATCCAAAAATCGTCTCCGCCAACTCCGTCCGTCCTGACCCGACCAGCCCCGCGAGCCCCAGAATTTCGCCTCGGCGCACGTTCAGCGAGACATTCTTTACGCCGGTGGCACGGCATGAAACATCGCGCAACTCCAGTGCAATTTCGCCCGGTACGATCCCGCGCTTCGGAAAGAGTGAGTCCAATTCGCGGCCCACCATCATGCGGATCATCTCCGCGCGATCCACTTCGTCCATCCTTTTCGTCGCGATGCTTTCGCCGTCACGCAAAACCGTCACACGATCCGCAACCGTCGCGATTTCCTCAAGCCGGTGCGAGATGTAAATCACGCCCGCACCTTCGGAACGGAGCCGGGCGATCACCTGGAACAAGCTATCGGCCTCGCGCTCCGCCAGCGACGCCGTTGGCTCGTCCATGATCACAATGCGCGCGTCGGCTCCAATCGCTTTCGCGATCTCGACGAGCTGCTGTTCGGGCATGCTGAGCGTCGCCACCAGCCGCTCCGGATCGATTGAGGCGCCCGCGCGCTCCAGCAATTCCGATGCGCGCAAACTGCGATTCTTCCAGTTCAGCCTGCGCCACTGGCCGCCCGATTCCAGCGCCAATGCGATATTTTCCGCAACCGTCAGATCTGGAAACAGTGACGGCTGCTGATAAATCGCCGAGATTCCAAGAGATTTCGAAATGCGTGGGTCCATGTGAGGTACCAGGGTGCCGCGCACCTCGATCGTCCCCGCGTCGGGTTTCACCGCGCCTGTGATGACCTTGATCAATGTCGATTTTCCCGCGCCGTTCTCGCCGATCAGCGCGTGCACTTCACCCGCGCGCAATTCAAACGACACGGATCGCAGCGCCTTCACCCCCGCAAAGGCCTTCGACACGGCAATAGCTTTCAGCACCAGATCGGACATGCGCAATCGCTATGATACAGAAGATGGGGATCAAGCAATCGTTAGCCTATTGGTGCCTGAACGGAACTTCCTGGGCCTGGGATATCGACCGCATTTGCCAGACCGCCAAGTCTCTTGGATGCGCCAGCGTCGAGCTGGCTCCACCCGAGCACTGGCCGACAATTCGCGCCTATGGTCTGAGCAACGCGATCGCTCTAAACGGCATGCCCGATCCCGTTTTCGCAAAAGGCCTCAACAATCCGCGCTATGCCGAGGAGGTCATTTCGCGAACGAAAGCAATGATCGACCGGTGCGCCGACGGAGGCGTCCCCAATGTCGTCGCGTTCACCGGACACAAATGGCGTGACGCGGACGACCCCGATAGCGGAGAAATTCCTTTAACCGAAGGTGCCGCGAACACCGTGAAGGGCCTTCGCGAGCTGGCCCGCTATGCCGGGCCGCGAGGCGTCACGCTCTGCCTCGAACAACTCAACACCCGCGACGATTCGCATCCCATGAAGGGCCATCCCGGCTATCAGGGCGACGATATCGACTACTGTGCGCAGATCGTCATGGACGTCGGATCGCCCAACGCGAAGCTTCTCTTCGACGTCTATCACGTCGCCATCATGAACGGAGATATCATCCGCCGCCTCAGCCAGTACCGCGATTGGATCGGTCACGTCCACACCGCGGGCGTCCCCGGACGTGGCGAGCTCGACGACACCCAGGAAATCTTCTACCCCGCCGTAATGCGCACCCTGCTCGAAATCGGATACCAAGGCTACGTCGGCCAGGAATTTATTCCCACCCGCGACCCATCCGAAAGCCTGGCCCAAGCCGTCACCCTCTGCAACGTTTAGAGCTTCTTCAGCCGTATCTCCCGAACCTCAATCTTCATCGGAGGCCCTTTATGCACCTGAATCCCGATCAACCCGTCCATTTTCCGATTGGCGGTATCGTCGTCGATCAGCATACTCATCACGCGCCCATTCAGGATCTGAATCAGAGTATTTCCGCGCGCGATAATGTGCAGATCGTTCCACCCGTCGCCCTTGATCAGCGCTTTCAGCTCCGCCTCATCGCCCAGCGACCCCACCACGCCCGGCTTCTTCCCCTCCCCGATATACGTGAACTGCCCGCGTAGCGCCAGGAACCCTCGCACACGCTCTTCGTAGATCTGACCCGTGTACTTCTGTTCGCCGTCCATGTCGGCTTGATAACCTTTCATCGCGTACTTGATATCCGGCAGTTCCACGCTGCGATACTGAATCCCACTATTGAATCCCGTCAGCTTATATTTCACCTTCAGCTCGAAATTCCCCGGACTCCCGCCTCGCCAAATCAGAAACGTATTCTGCTTCGGCTGCCTGTCGACCAGCGTCTGCCCCACCAGCGCGCCGTCTTCCACGCGCCAGAATATCGGATCCCCATCCCAGCCCGTCATCGTCTTCCCGTCGAAAATTGGCACGAATCCGCTCTCTTCGAGCGGCCCCACCGGAGGCTTTTGCGCATACGCGCCAATCGCCAGAATCATCGCAAGTACAAGTTTCATTTCCGCTCCCGAACCTTGACCCATTTCTTCTCCGCCGCCGATTCCAACACCGCGTCCGTCACATCCTCCGTCGCCAGCGCCTCGCGAAATGTCGGCGACGCCCTCTTTCCCTCGCCCACCGCCTCTAGAAAATCCGCCACTTGATGCACAAACGTATGCTCGTATCCGATCTGCAACCCCGGCACCCACCAGTGCGACATATAAGGATGCTCCCGATCCGTAATGTGGATGCTCTTCCATCCCCTCAGCAGCCCTTCATCCTTATGATCGAAATATTCCAACCGGTGCAGATCGTGTAAATCCCATATGATCGACGCGTTCTCGCCGTTAATCTCCAGCGTGTACAGCGCCTTGTGCCCGCGCGCATATCGCGTCGCCTCGAACGTCGCGAGCGATCCGTTATGAAACCGCGCCAGCGCCACGCTCGCGTCATCGATCTCCACCGCCTCCACGCGACCGCTCAAGTTATGCTTGCGGCTCTTGATAAACGTCTCCGTCATCGCCGACACTTCGTCGATCCCCCCGTTCAGCCACATCGCCGTGTCGATCGTATGCGCCATTAAATCCCCCGTCACTCCGCTCCCCGCCACGTTCTTATCGAGCCGCCACAGCCCTTCCCCGCCCTGCGGCACCTCGCTCGAAATCGTCCAGTCTTGAAGAAATTTCGCCCGATAATGAAAAATCCTCCCCAGCCTCCCCTCGTTGATCAACTGCTTCGCCAGCATCACCGCCGGCACGCGCCGATAGTTGTACCACACCATATTCGCGACGCCCGCCTCCTCCACCGCCAGCGTCATCAGTTCCGATTCCGCCGCATTGCGGCCCAGCGGCTTCTCGCACATCACCATCTTCCCCGCCCGCGCCGCCGCCACCGCGATCTCCATATGCGTATCGTTCGGACTCGCAATATCGATTAAATCGATCTCCGCCGACTCCACCAGCCTCCGCCAATCCGTCTCGACCGATTCATATCCCCAATTCACCGCGAACGCCTTCGCCCGTTCCAAATTCCGCGCGCACAAAGTCTTCAACACCGGCTGAAACGGCAGGTCGAAAAACATCCCCGCTTGGCGAAACGCATTTGAATGAGTCCGCCCCATGAACCCGTACCCGACCATCCCGACATTCAATTTCTTCAATCCCATCCGTGCGCGTCCCTAACCGCGATCATCACCTTCAGCACATCGTTCCACGTCGCAGGATCCGTCATCACCGCATTCGGGAACATGCACCCGTCCCAGCAAATGTGCGGAGTCGCGCGCGTCACCACTCCTTCGTCGTCGCGCAGCCAAGCCCCCGCGTCCCTCACGATGTCGAGCTTCCCGTTCGGATCCCCCGGCAGGCAATGCTTCCCCGTCTTATCGTGCGACCCCTCGCCCTTCACCGTCCCATCGTTCTGCGCCACGTGAAAATCATTCGTCCACGGTCGCAGCGCGCTCGCAACTTTTCGATACGCCTGCGCCAGCTCGGCGTCCACGTGATCCTCCGGCGCGTTATAGCCCATCGTGAACAGCATCGTGTGCGCCATGTCAGCCTGAAACCCCAGCGTCTCCGGCCTTCCGACCATCTCCAGAAGCTGCACGTTCCGCCGCCAGCTATGCATCCCGCCCCAACAAATCTCGCCTTCCGCCGCCAGCCTCTCCCCGAAATCTTCCGCGATGGAACAAGCCTCACGAAATGTCTCGGCGATCCGCTTCGTGTTCTCTTCCGGATCCTTCAGCCACTCTTCAACGCCGGTGGCCGAATCGATCCGCACCACGCCCGTGGGCCGAATTCCCAACTCGCGAAGTTTCTTCCCGATCCCGCAAGCCTTCTTCACCTGCCGCAGAAATCCCGTTCGATCGCTCATCGCCGACCCGCCGCCAGTCGCGCCCCACACCGGAGCCACCAGCGATCCCGCGCGCAGCCCTTTCCCCGCGATGCGCTCCGCCAGCGCCTCAATCTCCCCATCGGAAGAATCGATATCCACATGCGGCGCGCACAGAAATAAATCGACCCCATCGAACCTGACGCCGTTCACCTCCGCCCCCGCCGTCAAATTCAACATCGTTTCCAAATCGATAGGAGGCTCCGAATCGGGCCCCTTCCCCACCAGCCCCGGCCACATAGCGTTATGAATTGCAGGTCTCGAATGCACCGTTGAATCCTATCAAATCAGTTCCGGGTGGCGCGAGCTTCAGCTTGCAGCGTCGGCTTCAGCCGGCGTCCGGCTTCACCGCCCCAACACCAACACTCCCCAAGGCCCGCCCGTAGTCTTAATCTTCTTAGTAACCGTCTGCGTCGCCAGATCCACCACCGATACATCGTTCGACGGACCATTCGCCGTATACAGCGTCTTCCCATCCGGCGATAGCGCCAGCCCCCAAGGCCTCTGCCCCACTTCAAACGACGAGACAGCCTTGTTTGCCCCCGTATCCACCACGAAAACCTTGTGCCCTCGCCCCGTCGTCACGTACAATTTCGAAGCGTCCAGGGACAGCGCGAGGCCCATCGGCTTAATCTCACCCGCGGTCCCCAGCGGAATCGGCTGTATCATCTCGTTCTTCTCGGTATCCAGTAAATAAATCGCCCCGTCATTCTCCGCGTTCACATACGCGCGTTTCCCGAACGGCATGAATACCACGTTGCGCGGCCGCCGCCCCACCTTGAAAGTCTTCAGCAGTGTCCCGGCCGAAGGATCGATCACCGACACCGTCCCGTCAGCCTCCGCCGTCGAATAAACCAGCTTGCCATCGGGCGTAACAGTGACGCCTTCAGGCTCGTCTCCCGTCTTGATCGTCTTGGTCAACACCCCCGCCGCCACGTCGATGAAGCTTACTCCGCTCGCGTCTTCGTTCGATACATAGATCGTCTTTCCATCGTGCGAAACATCGAAATTTTCCGGGTCCGGGCCGGCCTTCATCATACGCACCAGCTTGTTCTGCGCGACATCGAACACCCCAATTCCATCGGCGCTACGATCCGGCGGAGGCAGCGTACTCTCATCCACTCCCGGAGGCGCGGGCGGCGATCCGCTCAACGCCACATAAATCGTCTTCCCATCCGGACTCGGATGAATCCCTCGCGGCCTCTTCCCCAACGGAATCGTCGAGACCACTTCGAGCGTATTCGAATCGATCACGCTCAAATCACCCGAGATCTCATTGGTGATGTAAATCCGATACCCCGACGGTTTCTCGACACGCCCACAACCGGCCAACAGCAACGCGGCAACAAGAAAATATCTCATCTACTCTCCCTTGAACGTAAACGCAATCTCAGCCCTTCCCGCAGGCGCTACAGTCACGTGCTGCTCCTGCACCCCGAGCTCTTCCTGCCAGACCCCAATCGTATACTCCCCCGGCGGAACATTTTTTAGGTCGAACGACCCATCGCTCCCCGTCACCGCGAAATAAGGATTGTCCACCACCCCGATCCACGCATGCATCCAGTTATGGATATTGCACTTCACCCGAATCATAATCTCCGCCGCCATAAACCGCCGCTCCAGCGGCGCCGACCCTTCCGCCTGACTCTGATTCCATTCCCGATTCACATGCGCCCGCGGATGAATATTGTGCGTCACCGGATCGGAATTGGTCACCTCCAACTTCTGCCCCGTCTGAATCCCCAGCACCCGAGGCTCAAACCAGCACCCCTTCTGATCCATCACCGCCGCGTTCCCAGGAGGAGCAAATTTCTTCCCCTCCAGTCCGCCCTTGATATAAACAAAAACATTCGCAAGCGTCCTATTCTTATTCACCGCAATCGCCCGATCGACAACCGGCTTAGCGTGCAGCTTGTTGCACTGCGGATCTTCCGACATATCGATCCTCTTGCCAGCGACCGCCTTCCCGCTAAACAAAATCTTCCCCGAGATCGATCCCGCCGTAGCCGGATCGAACGTAAAATAGACCACCTTCTCCTTCACCACCGGCTGAGGATGAGAGCACCCCGCCAGCACCGCTAACGCAACTGAAACCCCGACTCGCGAAAAACGGGGACTGACCACTCTGTCCCAAGGCGCGCACTCCTCTAAGACATAAACTCCATCTCCCGACGCCGCGTGGACAGAGCGGTCTGTCCCCATTTTTCGCCCCCTCCACAAACTCACGTCCTCGGCCCCCCCGTCAGCGCTTCCAGAAACTCCACCAGATCCGCCCTCTCCCTCTCACTCAACTTCAACTCTTTAATCTCTTTATCCAAATACGCATTCGAAGTCCCCCCGCCGTCATAAAAATCCACGACATCCTTCAGCGTCTTCAAACTCCCGTCATGCATATAAGGACCCGTCTTCGCCACATCCCGCAACCCCGGCGTCCGAAACGCACCCTTGTCTGTCTCAATCTTCGTCGCCTCATACCGCCCCAAATCCGTCGGCTCGCCATTTCTGCCCATCCCCGCACCCAGATTGTGAAACTTCCCATCCGTAAACAACGAGTCTGTCTCCCCAATCGTGTGGCAAGTCGAGCAATTCCCCCGCTTCTTATCCGTAAAAACACCCAACCCTCGAACCGCCGCCTCGTTCATCGCGCTCTTATCCCCCCGGTAAAGATACCGGTCGAAGGCCGAATCCCCGCTCAGCAGTGTCCGCTCAAAACTCGCCAGCGCCATTTCAATCTTGCCGATGGTCAGCCGCCCCGGCCCAAACACCAGATCGAATTCCTTCTCGTACTCCGGAATTTTTTCAAACTTCTTGATCGAAAGCTCGTGCGATTGCCCCATCTCATCCGGATTCGCAATCGGAAATCCAGCCTGCTGTTCCAGGCTCGAAGCGCGCCCATCCCAGAAGAACGTCGAGTAATAGGCAACGTTCAAAATCGTAGGCGCATTCCGCCGCCCGATTTTTTTCCCGATGCCCCGCGACCCAGGCAATCCGTCTGTAAAACTCAACTGAGGATTATGACAGGTGGCGCAGGAAACCGTATCGTCTCCCGACAATCGCACATCGAAAAACAATTTGCGCCCCAGCGCGATCGAATCGGCGGTAGGCGGATTATCGGCGGGAATCGGAACAACCGGCAACCCCAGCGGCGCCTCAATCCCGACAGCAGTCCCCACCACCCGCACCGGCGATGTACAAGCGGCGGTCGCAACCATCAAAACAACAACGATGCTCCTCAAAATACAATCAAATCCTTCTTCGCCTCAATCTTCTTAAACTCGACTCCCTGCACCCTCCGCAAATCGTCGAGAGATTTAAAATCCCCATGCTCGCCGCGATATTGAATAATCGCCGCGGCCTCCGACCTCTTCAGCAACAACAGCGACTCCAGATCCACCGCCGACGCCTTGTTCACTTTGATCTGAATCGGCGCATCCTCGCCAAAATGTTTCGTCAGATACCCCAGAATGGCGTCATAGCTGTCATCGGGAATCTTCGCGCCCATTCCTGCCATTTTTTCAATCGTAGCCGCCCACTCCTGCTGCCCCTGCCGCAGCGAAACCGCTTGTTCCGCCGAGTGGCAATTGGCGCAATACTTCACCGTAGCGTCTTTTCCCGCCCCGGAAGGAATATCCAACATCAGGAGAAATAAAGCGATCATCACCCCAATTTTATCCTGTCCAAAAAAAACTCGTCCAGTGGGGCCGGGCTTCAGCCCGCAGCCGCCAGATGTGGCGCGCGCCCCCAGGCGCCCGCGTCGCCATTCGTGGCGACCTAATAGCTCTCCCTACTCCCGATTCAACAAATACCCAAACGCATACAATGTCCCATCGTGAGTCCCCACAAAAACCTTGCTCCCCCCCGCCGAAATCCCGGTAGTCGAATACGTAGCGATGCTCTTCCCGCTGTTCCACAACTCCTTGCCCGTCGCACCATCCAGGGCATACAACACCGCCGGAGCCGTCCGCGACCCAGACGACAGCGCGAACACCACCCCATTCACCACAATCGGAGGAGCAGGCGACACCATCTCGCGCGACGTCCATCCTTGTTGCAATGTAATCGATCCGTTCTCCTCGACCATCTTGAACGCAACAACATTGCTGCCCCGAACCGTCAGGATCCACCGGGTCTTGCTCTCCGCATCCTCCCAACTAGCCAGCGCGCTCCCGAGCATCTTGCTTCCATCGGCTGGAATGTTAACGACGATTGCGAGGCTAGCCGCGTCCCTCACCAGAATGTGTCCGTGCGCTCCTCCCGTCGCCACATATTCTTTGTTTTTGAATTTGAACACTAGTGGACTCGTCCCAAAAGCACCCGATTCCTGCTGCTTCACCTTCAGTGTCTTCTGATCGAGCGCGGCAATCCCTTCGCTCGTCGTCGCAAACATATCGTCCGCCCCGAACGCCAACCCCAGCACCGATGCATCGCCAGTCTTCCATTCGCTCACCAGCGTGTCTTCGAGATTGATCGACCACACCCCATTCGACACCCCTCCGCAGTTGTCGCTAGTCACCGCGTAAACGAAGTTTCCAACCGAGATCAAATCCCGCGCCTTCGCGTTCCCTCGAATGAACCGGTACGCGGGACCAATGTCCGTACCCGTGTGCTGATTCAGCGTGTGAATCAATCCATCGCTCGACAACGCATAAACCACCGCCGGAATTTTCTTCGGCCGCGGCAAAGTCGGTATCGGCGCCGGGGCCACATTCGCTCGCACAACCGCGGTCGCCGCCGGACCCGCCAGTGAGAGCCCCGCCGTCATCCCCGCCGGACAATTTGCCGTCCCGTTCTTCACCGGAACCAGCAACGAATCGTACGGTAAATGCGATTCCCAGAAAACTTTCCCCAGCACGTAGTCGATGGAAACCACGTTGTCCGCGCTCGTCGCCACAAACAACAAATCCTTGAACCCTTTGTAAGTGATCAGCCGCGACGCGACCACCGCAGGCGTCGGCGACCCATTCAATTTAATCTTCCATAACGACTGCATCACGCCGCCCTGAACACTCTCGACCGAAATGTGCGGATCGTTCTTCACCCACCCCGACCGCTGCGTATCCGCCCCCTCCGCCAGCCAGTCCCCACCCCCCCGTCCATACTGCGCATAGGCGAAATTAAGGGCAAATAAGGCTCCATAGAGCACGCTTTTTGTACATTTACGGCTCATTAAGGCTCCAATCCGAAGCAATATAGGATGCTATCGAACGTTCCGAGATATACATGCCCGTTGGCCACCGAAAGCCCTCCAAAGTGAACAAAAGACTTGATTTGATCCCCGCTCGAATACAATTCCCTGCCATTTTCGGCATCCAGCGCGTAAAACACCGCATGAGTCGAGTCATGGATGCGTTCCGGGCTGTTATCATCCAATCCCCGATCGGGATAAGCCTGTTCTGTATTCTCCCCACTGCCAAATGCGTACACCACGCCGTTCGCAATGGCAGGCGGTTCCGCTTGGTCCATGTCCCGCGACATCCATGCCGGGACCAGCTTGAATTTCCCATTCTTTTCTTCAACTTTGAAGGCCACGACAGCCCCGTGTGTCACCGGTCCGTACGACACCGGAACCTTGAAATCCGAATGCACCGGACCCCAGAACGGCGTCAGCACCCACCGCGTTCCCTTGGCATCCTCCCAACTCGCCATCCCACCCCAAATTCCAGCCGACGCGAAATTCACTTCTTCATTGCAGATTAACGGCGTCCGATCCAGTGGCGTCTGATGATCGTCCCCTCCAGCCGCTTTGGTATCAAGCAGATACACCCGGCATTCCTTGCTCCCCGCCACCATCAGCTCGCGCCCCTTGTATTTGAAAATCGCCGGAGTCACCTGCATATCCAAATCGCGACTCTGCAGCCATGCCCAATTCTTCGGGATGAAATAATCCTGCAGTTTCAGTTGATTGCCTTCGACTTTCGCCCCAACCAGCCCATTTCCATAGGTTTGCGTAGCTGGATCGTACCTCCCGTCCCCCGTCGGCGCCCAAGCCACTCCGCTTTCATCGATCGCAGCCCCGGTCCGGCCCCACAGCCCGCCGCTTCGTGGGTTATAAGTCATTACTTTATGGGTTGGGTCCTTCAGATTAACGCTCCACATCTGGTTCGGATTCCCCGCGCACCCCTGCGCGGTCGTCGTAAAAAGCACGTCATTCCATAGGTTTAGCGCATACGACTTTCCGTAGGGATAACCGAACTGGAAAGGCGGCGCAACATCCTCCCCATCCGCCACCTTGAGTGAATGAATTTCTCCATTCCCCGCCAGCGCATAAACAATTCCATTACTGATCACAGGCGTAGCGGTAAGCCCAGCAGGACAAAGGGGATCCGTCGCGTGCCCCCGCTTCGCCGGCGTCGGAAATTCGAAGTGTTTCTTCCAAAGAATCTTCGCCGTAGCGACATCGATGGCGTAAACATTATCGCCGCTGCCCGCCACTATCGCGATCTTCCCGACAATCAGCGGGGGAAAAAGCGAGTGCATTTCCCTAGGCTCATTATCGAGTTGCAGCTTCCAGACGATCTTTAGATTCTTGACATTGTCCTTATTAAGGATGTGCTCGTCTTTTTGCCACGAGGTCCGCTGCGGATTGCCGCCGTCAGTCAGCCAGTCGGCTGCCATCACGAGCATAAAACAGAGTGTTCGCATCGCGCTTCATTCTACTATTTCGCTTTCCACTCGTGAGCGAGCCTTTGCGCTTCAGCCTTCTGGCGCGGCGTCAGATGGGCGGCGACGGAGTCTTTCATTTCGAGAATCGTATCCCGATCTCCCGCGGGCGCGCGATCCGCGGCAATTAGAAACCACATCTCCGCCCGAACATTATCCTGCGCAACCCCTTTGCCCGCGTGATATAAAATCCCGAGACTGGCCTGCGCATAAACATTCCCCTGCTCGGCGGATTTCAAATACCAGCGAGCGGCTTCGGCGTAATCTTTTTTAAGGCCGCCGCGACCCGCTTCGTAGTTCTTGCCTAGATTGAACTGCGCTTCGGCGTCGCCCTTGGCAGCGCGCTCGCGTAGAGGCTGAGCATATGCGAGCAAAAGAACAAAGAGGAGTGTGCGCATCCCCTATTCATACCGCAATGCACTCAACGGGTCCGCCCTCGACACCCGCATCGCGGGAATATAGCATGCCGCCGCCGCGACCGCGATCAATACCGCCGACACGCCGGCCAGCGTCCAGGGATCTGTCGCGCTCACTCCGAATAGCAGGCCTTCGAGGACTCGCCCCATCGCCAGCGCTCCGGCAATTCCGCATGCCAGTCCCACGACGACAGGCGCCAAGCCCTGCCTCACGACCATGGTTCGCAGATCGCCCGCGGTGGCTCCCAATGCCAGTCGAATCCCCATCTCGCCCCGCCTCTGCGCGACGGTGTACGACACCACGCCGAAGATTCCCAGACACGCCAGGACCAGAGCGATGCCCGCGAACGCCAGCACCAGCGACAATTGAAATTTCCTCTCGGCCACCGATGCCGAGACGATGTCCCGCATGGTGCGGAACTGCGGCACCGGAAGCTCCGGATCCAGTTGGTGGAGAGCTGCGCGCACCCCACCCGCGATCGCCGTCGGGTCCATACCGGTGCGGATGACCAGCGACATCATGAGGTTGCCTCGATACCAATAAGGGATATAGATAACCTGCTGCGGCACCTTTTGCAATCCGTTGCCGCGCACATCGCCGGCCACACCGATTACCTCCATGATGGGATCCTCATCCCCGGGCAAATGAACCCGCCTGCCCAGCGGGTTCTCTCCCGGCCAAAGCTTCCGCGCCGTGCTCTCCCCGATAATCGCGACGCCATGTTTCCTGTCGGACTCTTGAAACACGCGACCGGATCGCAGCGGGATTCCCATCGCATGGAAGTAGTCCCCGCTCACGCTGCGCATGTCGACGAGCGGACGCTCCATCAGCGGCGCGTTGACTCCTTCCACAAACAGCAAATTATTATTGCCTTCGCCTGTCAAGGGCAGCATGTTCGCAACGGCCAGCGCAGTGACGCCCGGCAACGGTTGAACGGCCTCCAGCGCTTTGCGCAAGAACTCGGAACGTTTCGCCCCATCCGAATACCGCGTCCCCTTAAGATACAGCTCGACGCTCATCACATGCTCCGCATCGAATCCTTTATCGATGTGAGTCAATCGCACAAAGCTGTTCAACAACAGGGCGGCCGCCGCCAGACAGACGGTGCTCAACCCGACTTCAAGGGCTACCAGCACCGTTCGCACACGTCCACTATGCCGGGCTTCGGTGGCACTGCGGCCACCCGAGCGTAAACCCTGCTGAGGATCGATGCGCGACGATCGCCAGGCCGGCAATAGTCCAAACAGCATGGCGGAAAGAAGCGACAACAGGCACGCCACAGCAAGCACGCGACCGTCGATATGCACTTCGTTCAACCTCGCCACATCGAGCGGAGCGTTGGTCAGGATCACATGCAACACGCCATATGCAAGGGCGATTCCCAATGCGCCGCCCAATACCGCAACCACCAGACTCTCCGTCAGCATCTGGCGCAACAAACGCCTGGTGCTGGCGCCCACCGCCGCGCGAATGGCGAACTCGCGGCGCCGTCCGGTGGCACGCGCCAGCATCAGGTTCGCGATGTTTACGCACACGATCAGCAGCACCGCCCCTACCGCCGCCAGCAGCAGAAGCAGCCCTTTACGAGACCGTCCGGTCAATTGCTGTTGCAATGGAGAAAGCTTCGCGCGCAGTTCCACCTTCTCGGGAAAATCGCGGACGATGTCCGCTTGAATCGCATTCAGCTCTTCCAAGGCGCGAGGCACCGCGACGCCTTTCTTCAATCGGACGATGCAGCCAAAATTGAAGTCGCCCATCACGTCGCCGAGGTCATTTTTAGTGGCGGCGAAAGGCTTCCAGATTTCCGGATCTTGATCGTCGATGTGCAGGGACTGAAGCTGGCTGGTGCGCGGCAGCTTCAAACCGGCCGGCATCACGCCGATGACTTGATAGGGCTTGTCGTTCAACAATAGTTTTCGCCCCAGCACCGCCGGATCGGCATGGAAGCGGCGCCGCCACAACGCGTCGCTCAGCAGAATCACCTGATCGCGTCCCTCTTGGTCTTCTTCTTTCAGAAAGCCGCGCCCGAGCTGCGGCTGGACGCCCAGCATGGGAAACAAATTGGCGGTGACACGCTCGGCATAAACGCGCTCCGGCTCGCCTGCGGAAGTAAGGTTGAACGTCAGCGAGTCCATCAGGGCAATTTGTTCCGCCGCGGTCCAATGCTTTCTCCATTCGAAGGCGTGCATGGCGTTCACCGGAAAATCAGGAGCGATATTGGTGAACTTCGGGACAAATTCCTGCACGGCGTAAAGCTGCTCCGGCTGATGAAACGGCAGCGAGCGCAGCAGGACTCCATCGACAATGCTGAACATCGCGGTATTCGCACCGATGCCTGCCGCGAGAATCACAATCACGATGGCCGCATAACCCGGATTGCGCGCGAGAGTGCGGAGGGCGTAGCGGAGGTCGGAGAGAAAAGTCGCCATAACCTCTATACGGGCGATCCGGCAGAGAGTTCGCAAAAAATGGCAATCGGCGCGGGTCCTCAAATCCCCGCCATCACGGGACGGGTCATGACGGCTGGCGCCGGACGTAAGAGGCGGCGCCACACGGCGCGAAGACCCCGGATCGACCCCCTGCGGTCGCGGCTCGGTAGAGCATTGCTAACAGATTTTGCGCCAGAACGCATCCAAAGGCCGGCAATATTATCGCGGCTGCCTCACGTATACTGGCAAACGTGCAGCCCGCGATGAAACGGGTCGAGACCGACATTCTGACCGTCGCAGCTATCGGAATCGTCGCCTATGTCCTGGGGAACATCGTTCATGAAGACTTAGGACACGGCGGCGCGTGCCTCATCACCGGCGGCCGGGCGCTGATCGTCACGGCGGTCAACATGGAATGCAGCGTGGACAACCGGCTGGTCACCGCCGGCGGTTCATTGATGAATGTCGCCGCGGCCGGCCTGTACTTTCTCCTCGGCCGCGCTACAAGCCGGACGTCTCCTCACCTGAAGTATTTCTGCTGGCTCTCCATGACGGTGAACATGTTATCGGCCGCCGGTTATCTGGCATTCTCGGGAATCGGGGGCTTCGGCGACTGGGCGATGTTCATTCAAGGATTCAGCCCGCAATGGGCTTGGAGAGTGGGCCTGACCGTTGCCGGGGTTGGAGCGTACATGGCCGCGGTCCGATGGAGCCTTCTTGAATTGCGTCCGCTGATTGGCAGCGACCGCACGCAGCGCCGGGCCCTCGCCAAACGCGTATCCATACCGTCCTATTTTGCGGGAGGGATCGTCGAGTGCCTCGCGGGCGCGCTGAATCCACAAGGATGGTTTCTGGTGGCGATGTCCGCGGCCGCTTCCACGTTTGGCGGCACATCCGCGCTGCTGTGGTCGGCGGAATGGCTGAGAGGAAGCATGATTCCCGCGGGTCCGGACGCGGCGCCGATCCCGATTCCAAGAAGCTGGGCGTGGATCGTTGCGGCTGCGGTCATCGGCGTTTGCTTTATTTTGGTGCTGGGCCGGGGCATCCATTTCGCGTGATCTGTGCCAAAATAAAGTGGGAATGCCAGTTGCAACATTTTTGACGGGAATTGTTTTGGGGCTCGGGGTGGGGATATTTTTCGCCGCGTGGTGGTTTCGGTCGCGGGCCACACCTAATACAAACCAGCCGCCCGTGATGGAAACGCTGCAACGGCTCGAGACGCAAATCAAGGACCTGGAGTCGCAGCGCCTGCACGCGCAGGGCGGGCTCGATCAGCAGCTTACTTCGTTGAGCCGCGAAACGGTCGCGCTCTCGCAGGCGCTGCGGGCGCCGAACTCGCGCGGACGGTGGGGGGAGCTGACCCTGCGGCGTGTGGCAGAGCTTTCCGGGATGGCATCGCAGTGCGATTTCTTCGAACAACATTCGGGAGACGGACAGCGCCCGGATATGATCGTCAAATTGCCCGGCGGACGAACGCTGGCGGTGGACGCGAAGGTGCCTTTGTCGGCTTATCTCGATGCCGAAGCGGCGGCGGATGAACCGTCGCGGCGGGCCGCGCTCGATCGGCATTCGCAGCAGGTGATGCGTCACGTGATGCAACTCGGCGCGCGTGAATATTGGGCGCGCCTCGCGCCATCGCCCGAAATGGTGGTGCTGTTCCTGGCGGGCGATCATTTCCTGGCGGCGGCGCTCGAACGCGATCCGGAGCTGCTCGAAAAAGCGCTGGCAAGAAAGGTTCTGCTGGCGACGCCGGTGACGCTGGTCAGCGTTTTAAAGGGAGTCGCCTACACCTGGCGTCAGGAAAAGCTGGCGCAAAATGCCGGCGAGCTGCGCCGCCTGGGAGCCGAGTTGTACGACCGTGTGCGCGTCTTCGCCGACTCGTATTCCGATGCCGGACGCAATCTCGCCAAAGCCGTCGATTCGTATAACCGCTCCGCCGCGTCCTGGGAGACGCGCCTGGGGCCGTCGCTGAAACGCATGCGCGAATTAGGAGTGGGCGGGGAGGGCGAATCGCCGCAGCCTCCGCGCCTGGACGCGGTGGTCAGAGAGGCCGAAAGACCGTCATGATGCGTCAGCTCTTCCTGTTTCTTTCCGAACAGAAAGGAATGCGGAAGTGGATGGAAACCTCGCCCGTCGCTCGAAAACTCACGCGGCGTTTTGTGGCGGGCGAAACACTGGAAGACGAGCTAGCCGTTTGCGCCAGCCTGGCGAGCCGGAAGATGTTTTCGACGCTGGATCATCTGGGCGAAAATGTAACGTCGCTCGCGGAAGCGGAGGCATCGCGCGATGCCTACCTTCGCGCGATCGACGAGATTGAAAAGAAAGCGCTGCCTTCCACCGTTTCGATCAAGCTCACGCAGTTCGGGCTCGATCTATCGCCCGAAGCGTGTTTTGAAAATGTGCTCGCTTTAGCGAAACGCGGCACTCGCATTGAGATTGACATGGAGTCGACGGAGTATACCGATCGGACGCTCGCCGTGGTTGAGAAAATCGGGTCGGCGAGGGCTGTGATCCAGGCATATTTGTATCGCAGCGCGGCCGACATCGAACGCTTAAACACTCTGAAAATTCCGGTCCGATTGTGCAAAGGCGCCTACAACGAACCGGGGTCCGTCGCATTTTCAGAGAAGCGCGAGGTGGATCAAAACTATCTGAAACTGATGAAGATTCTGCTCGATAAAGGGTCTTATCCCGCGATCGCTTCGCACGATGAAACGATCCTGGGCGAGGCGTTCCGGTATGCGCGCGAGCGCAAAATTCCGGCGGAGAATTTCGAGTTTCAAATGCTCTACGGAATCCGCAACGATCTGCAACAGAGAATCATCGATCTGGGCTACCGGCTGCGGGTTTACGTGCCGTACGGGGCGGCATGGTATCCATACTTTATGCGGAGATTGGCGGAGAGACCCGCGAATGCGTTGTTTCTCGCGAAGAACGTATTCAGGGGCAATTGAGGGGAATTTGATCCACAATCTCGATTCCGAAGGCGTCGAGCCCTAAAACTTTGCGCGGATGATTGGTGAGCAGGCGGATGGTAGACAACCCGAGGTCGGCCAGAATCTGGGCGCCGATTCCGGATTCGTATTGAGGGGCGGTCTGCTGATGATGGCGATTTCCCAGGCCGGTCTGGTGCAGGTAAACAAACACGCCGGCGCCTTCTTCCGCAATGCGGGCGAGCGACGCCTGAATCATTTCGCGGCAATCGCAGCGAGTGGATCCGAAAACGTCGCCGTGCAGGCAGCGGGCGTGCATGCGGACCAGCACGTTTTTTTTATTCGCGACTTCGCCGCGAATGAGCGCCATATGAGATTCATTGTCGACGGTGCTGAGGTACTGAATGGTCTTGAAAGCGCCGGCTTCGGTTTCGAGACAACCTTCGCCGCGGCGCTCGACGAAGTGCTCGGTTTCAAGGCGGTAGCGGATCAACTCGGCGACCGAAATCATCTTGAGGCCGTGCCTGGCGCAGAACTCTTTGAGATGAGGGACGCGGGCCATGGAGCCATCGGCGTTCATGATTTCGCAGATGACTCCGCCGGGCTGGAGGCCGCACATGCGGGCGAGATCTACCGCGGCTTCGGTTTGCCCGGCACGCACCAGAACGCCGCCGTCTTTGGCGCGCAGAGGGAAAATATGGCCGGGACGCGCAAGATCGCGAGCGGTGGTTTTCGGATCGATGGCGACGCGGATGGAATGAGAGCGGTCGGCCGCGGAAATGCCAGTGGTGACGCCTTCCAGAGCGTCGATGGATTCACAAAACGCGGTGCCGAAGCGCGAGGTATTTTGCGCGGACATGAGCGGCAGACGCAGCGTGTCGCAACGGTCGGCGGAGAGAGCGAGGCAGATCAGGCCGCGGCCGTGGGTGGCCATGAAATTGATGGCTTCGGGCGTGACCAGCTCGGCGGCCATGGTGAGATCGCCTTCATTTTCGCGATCCTCATCGTCGACGACCACCACCATTTTGCCGGCGCGAAAATCTTCGAGGGCTTCCGGAATCGTCGCAAAGGGCATTCAATTCAGGATAGCTGAAAAAATATTTTTCCCCGTGTCCGCATGCTTACGCATGGCGGTTCAGGGGGCGGAGAGGCCTAGGCGTTTATCCAGATCGGCGGTGATTTCGGCTAGCTTCTGGGGATTGTTCACCAGATTGCGGATTCCATAGGCGGCGTAGCTTTGGTAGAACATTTCCATGGCGGCGAGGGAGAGCGCGTAGGCGGCGACGGCGTGCTCGGCATCGAGACGCGACCAATCCTGACGCAGGTTTTCGAGCCGGGGAAGCTTCCCATCCTTCGCCATCTTTTCGAGCCTGGCGCGAAGGAGAGGGGTGATCACATCTCCCGATAATTTCTGGGCGAGGCCTTCCTGGAACCAGGCCGGCCAGTGGCCCATCATCGATAGACAGGCGTGGGTGCCTTCATGCGCGAAGATCCGCAGCAGCGCGGGGTCCATGCCCTGGCCTCCGGCGACGGGCACGCGAATGCGCCCGTCGAACTGGCCGCCGTTCCACTCCGCCGCGTCGGTGGTCTTATGATACGCGTCGCGACTCTGCACGATTCCCACCAGGCGCTCCGCGGCGGTGCATCCCAGGGCTTCTGAAACTCGTGAAAATTCCGTATCGAGAGCGTTGACCATCTGGCGTGCGGTCTCGACCGGAACCAGGGTCGCGTCATAGCGCAGAAGCACGCGCAAGCCGTATAGTTTCGCGGTGCTCCGATCGCCGGCGGTCTCCTTCTCGACGCGGTGATAGAGCCTTTCCAGATCCGGGTTGGGCTCGCTGGCGAGCGAATTCTTCCAGTAGACGAGGGCGCGCTGCGGATCGTCCGCTTTCCACGCGGCGAGGCCGGCGAGCGCGAGCAGGTTGGGATCGGATTTTTTGCGCAACTCGTTTTCGAGCAGTTCCAAAGCCTTCCCAGGCTGGCTGGATGCGATCAGCCCGGCGGCCTGAGTGCTGACACCGGCAAGCGCCGGCATCTGCTGCACGGCGGAGCGGATGGCGCCGAGCACCAGGGAGGCGTCCGCCCAGGAGGCATCGCGGAGACCGTTCTCAAATTCATCGAGGCCGGCGATGGCGCTGGCGGGCAGGAAGCCCTCTAATGTTTTACCTCTACTTTCGATGGCAACTTTATAACAGGGAACGCTTTCGCCGGCGAGTGCGTAGCGAATTTTGACGGGAGCGCCGGCGTCGAGAGTGGCCAGCACATCGGAGTCGGCGGAGCAGCCGTCGCGCAGGGGCGTAGCGGGTTGCTTGACGGCGACGATCATGAGAAAGAGCGAGAGGAGGACCGTCATGCTATCGAGAGTAAGGCTTATCGCCCGAAGAGTCCCTCAGGGGAAAGCCTCAGATGGTAGGGATAAGAGATCGCAAAGAAGATGACACTCCTGGGAGCGCGTTGGGAATGAAAACACCGGCGGAAGAGGCACCTTAAGGCGGCTGCGGGCTGAAGCCCGGCTCGACAGTGATCTTTAAGCGGGCGGCTCCGATTACGTGGTCGGCGGCGCCATAGTAAGCGGTCGATCCGATTAGGGCTTCGAGAAAAATGACGTTGGGAACCACGCCTTTCCTTTCCCATTCGAGTTCCGGCAACAAGAATGGGCGGTCGGCACGGGCGATTAGTTTGGAAGGATCGTCGCGATCGAACAGCGCCCAGGCGGGTCCATAAACCAGCGAATCGCTGGCGCCGTTGTAGAGCAGCAGAATTCCGGCGCTGGTCATCATCGGCGCCGGGCCCGGCTCCATGACACGGGAATCGAACGCGCCCGGACGTCGCGGCAGCACCGGCGCGTCCGTGGCGTCGGCCCAGTGCAGCAGATCGGACGAACTGGCGAGGCCCATATAATCGCGCTCCTGACCCTCGGGATCGGTGCGGGTGCCGAGATAATACATCCACCATCGGCCCTTCACTTTTCGGGGCAGGATCGCACCGGACTTGGTCCATTTCGTGTTCCAGGAGCCTTTATAGGCGGGCAGAATGACGCCCTTGCGCTGCCAGTGAATCAGGTCCTGTGAGGTGGCGAGGCAGAGTTGGGCGTCTTTGCCGTTATAGCCGGTATAGGTGAGGTAGAACGTGCCGCCAATGCGCAAAAGGCGCGGATCCTCCACACCGCCGCCCTTTTCGTAGGGCGCCTCCGGTTCAAGCACGGGCCGCGGGCGAATTTTGAAGTGCAGGCCGTCCGCGCTGTCGGCGTATCCGATTGACGAGATCATCCTGGCGTCGGTGGCGCGAAAGAGCAGCACCGTTTTGCCGTGATATGTCACGGCCGCGGGATTGAAGAGGCCGGTGCTCGACCAGGGAGGGCCGGGCTCGAGAACGGGCTTATCGCTGAGGCGCGTGGCCTCAATCGCGATTTGCGCGCGGGCGAGCTGCGCGACGAATAACAGTAGGGCCGTTGCTCGCAACATTCTAATCGCCGATGATTTTTACCAGCACGCGCTTTTTCCGGCGGCCATCGAATTCACCATAGAAAATCTGCTCCCAGGGGCCAAAGTCGAGCTTGGCTTTGGAGATGGCGACGACTACCTCGCGTCCCATCACCTGGCGTTTGAGATGCGCGTCGGCATTATCCTCGCCGGTGCGGTTGTGAAGATACTGGGACGTCGGCGCATGCGGGGCGAGAGCTTCGAGCCACTTCTCAAAATCCTGGTGCAAGCCGCTTTCGTCGTCGTTGATGAATACCGACGCGGTGATGTGCATGGCGTTGACCAGCGCCAAGCCGTCCCGTACTCCGGATTCGGAGAGGCACGCCTCCACCTGAGAAGTGATGTTCACGAATGCGCGCCGCGCCGGGATTTCGAACCACAACTCCTTGCGATAGCTCTTCACTCTTCGTCTAAATGAGTGTATACGATCGCCGTACGCTAATCACGATGCCTCGCGCGCGCCCGGAGTTTCATCACTCATAACGCAACGCGATCATCGGGTCGACATTTAGCGCGCGGCGCGCTGGAATCGCGCTGGCGATGGCCGCCACTACGATCAGAAATACCGATAATCCCAGGAACGTTGCTGGATCGTAAAAGGGACGCCGTAGAAAAAGTCGGAGGAGCCGGGTAGCGCGAGCGTCGAGTGCAGCAGCGCCGACAACGCCGCCGCTCCGGCAACACCCAGCGCCAGTCCGCAGAATACGGGCCGCAATCCACGCACGACCACCGAGAGCAGAACATCGCCCGCCCTGGCTCCCAGCGCGACGCGGACCCCGATTTCTTTTACCCTCTGGCTCACCAGGTACGACATCACTCCGTAAATTCCTACGCCTGCCAGCGCCAGGGCCAGAGCCGCCAGGATCGCGGCGAACAGCGCGCTGATCTGTGCAAACGACCGCGACAACTGCACCGGACCTGCCTCCAGGTTCATTGTCGACAAACCCGCTGCGAGTCTCGGATCGATGGTCCCGGCGGCGGCCCGAATCGCAGCGACCGCGCGGCGTGAGTCGCCTTCGGTTCGCACCAGCAATCCCGCGTTCCAGGCGCCGGGCTTCGGAGCCAGATACACGTGCGCCACGTCGACGCGGGAAAGACTCGTAAAGCGCACATCTTTCGCCACGCCGATAATCTCGAAGTCTATGTAGCTGCCGCGGTAGTTTCTGTCCAGTTTGAAATGCCTGCCGATCGGGTCTTCTTCCGGCCAGAACTTGCGGGCCGCCGATTCGCTGATCACGGCAAGATTCACGCCCTGGTCGGATTCGAGGCGCGTGAGATGCCGCCCGCGGACAATCGGGATTCCGAACAAATCGAAATACGTGTCCGACGCGTAACTGACGAGCGTCCGCCCGCGCTCGTTGCCGACCATCATCGTCAGAGTCCAGGTACCCAAAAGAGGCATGGTCCCATGCGCGACGTTCCTGACCTCAGGCAGATTCTGAAAGCGGTCCATCAGCCTCTGCTCCAGTGCCGCCACCTTCGCCGGATCGGCGCCGAAATCGCCATTGACCGAGTAAACGCTCTGTGTTTCGTACCCAGGCTCCGCGACCTGCGCGCGACTGAGTCCGCGCATCAGCAGACCTGCGCTGATCAGAAACACCATCGATACCGTGACCTGCGTGGCGACCAATAAACTGCGCAACCGCGACCGGCTCCATCCTCCTCCGAATCCGCCGTCGGTTTTCAACGCGACGGTGAGATCCGGTCGGCTGAATTGAAGTGCCGGCGAGAGTCCGAATAGCAGCCCGGCAAGGAGGGACAACGCCATTGCATACGCGAGCACGCGCCAATCCGGACTCAAATCGATGCCAACCGCGATATCGAATCCGAGACCCTTGGAAGTTCTTTGAAGGAATTGTTCGAGAGCGATCCACAGCAGCTTGCTGGTCCAGATCGAAAATAGCAATCCTCCCGCGCCGCCGATCAGCGACAGCAGCAAGCTCTCGGTCAGCAGTTGGCGGATCACGCGGCCGCGGCTCGCACCTAGCGCCAGACGTATGCCGATTTCTTTTTGCCGCGCCGCTCCTCTCGCCAGCAACATGTTCGCGATATTCACGCAGCCCACCAGCAGCACCATGCCGACGATCAGCATGATAGCCAGCACCGACGCCTGAAAGCGCACGTCTTCTGTATTGCCGACCAGCGACGTCCGCTGCAGCGTCACGGTCGTCGTCCGATGGGCTTCCTCATAGGTGCCGGCAAACTGGCGGATCAGTCCGGCGGTCTCCGCCTCCGCGCGACGCGTCGTGGCCGAGGGCTTCAGCCGCGCCAGGATCTGGAATTGCTGATCGCCGGGCGTGTTCAGCCAGTCTCGCCCGGGCGTGAGTTGCGCCTGCATCGATACCGGCGCCCAAAAATCCGGGGTCTGCGGAATCACCGCCGTGCCGCTGAACTCCCTCGCCGCCACGCCCACCACCGTGAAGGCGACGCCGTTCAGTTTCAAGATGCGACCGGTGATTTCCCGGTCGCCATGAAACCGTCGCTCCCAAAATGCGTTGCTCAATACGATCACTGGATTGCCGCCCGGCGTACGATCCTCGTCCGGCAAAAACGTGCGGCCGATCTGCGCGGGGACGCCGAGATCGGCGAAGTAATTCGCAGTCACCATCTGTCCACCAAGTTTTTCCCCGTCGTCCGCCACGACTGTATGGGACCCGCTTGCTGCCACCAAGCTGGTAAACATATCGTTGCGATCCCGGCAGTACAGGTACTCAGGGTAAGAAAAGCCATATTGGAGGTCGCCGCGGCCGCCGTCCGCAAACCATCGCTCCAGGCGAACCACCTGGCTGGGATCGGCTACCGGAAGAGGTTTCAGGGCGACGGCATTGTAGGCAGTGAACACGGTGGTGACTACGCCGACGCCCAGCGCCAGCGTCAGCGCGGCGACCAGCGTAAAGCCCGGGTTTGCCCGCAGCGTTCGCGCGCCGTATTTAAGATCGGCGAAGAGGGTTTCGAGCTGGGGCAAACCACGCTGTTCGCGGTGGCTTTCCTTGAGGCGGGTGAGATGGCCGAGGCTTCGGAGCGCCGCTTGGCGTGCCTCATCGGGCGCCATGCCGCGTCGTGCGTTTTCGTCGATCAGCATTTGGAGATGCGCCTCGATTTCGGAGTCGAAATCGCGATCGAGGAAAGGGCGCCGCAGCGCGCCCATCAGCCTGGAGAATAAAATGCGAATCATAAATCACTTCTCCGGTTCGAGCGCCAGCACGCGCGCCATCATTCCCGACGTGCGTTCCCAACTCCTGGTCTCCGCAGCGAGGCTCTTCTGGCCGGCACGAGTGATGGAGTAGAACTTCGCCTTGCGATTATTTTCAGAGGCACCCCAAGCCGAGGAAATCCATCCTCGCTGTTGCAGGCGAAGCAGGGATGCGTAGATTGTTCCCTGATTGAGCTCGATCAGGTTCGTACTGATCTGCTCGATGCGTCGCGCAAGCCCATAGCCGTGGAGCGGCCCCAGGACGGCGAGCGTTTTCAAAACCATCAGGTCGAGCGTTCCCGGAAGAATGTCCTGTGGCATATCTACAGGAAGTATGATGCACTCTCTGTGGCTTGTCAACAGGAGACTGCTAAAAGCTCAGCCGGACGCCGATTTGCGCCGCGAAGGGAATGCCCACCGTCGTGCCGGGTCCAAAGAAGTCGCCCAGCCCTCCGGCAGGCACTCGCAGTTGGTTCAGGCTGGTGATGGGCTGCGTCTGGGTGCAAGCGGCATTGAGGCAAAACGCGGTGGCGTTGGCGAGACTATTGACCGGCGTTGGGAGCGCCGCAAGGTTGGTGACAAAGTTGGCGCCGGGATTATTGCGATTGAACAGATTGAACATTTCGACAAAGGCCAAAACGTGCCAGCGCTCGTGGAAATTGAACGGACGGGTGATTCGCAGGTCGGTTTGAATATACGGCACGCCGCGGAATTGATCGAGAGCGGTCTGGACGCCGTTGACCACGGCGCGATCGTTCAGGGCGTCTCCCACGCCGTTGACGTCAACCGGCGTGGTCAGCGTAAAGGGCCTGGCACTCTCTGCCTGGCTCAATAGCGACAGCTCGAAGCCACCCGGGAGGCGAGCCGTACCGGCGAGAACCGCGCGGTGCGTGACGTCTTCGCCCGAGGGGCCGTAGTCGCCCTTGGCGAAGGCATGGCGCGGATCGCAGACGCCGTTCACATAATCGAAGAGTTCGCCCAGGACGCAGCCCCAGGTTTCCGCCTTAGACAACGTATAGTTGAAGACCAGGCTGAAGCGGGAAACGTTGGCTTGAAGATGGACGGAAAGTCCGTCATAACGGGAGCGGTTGTCGGTCCGGAAGACTGAGATGTTGGGGACGTTGTCCTGCTGAGTGCCGACGTCTTGAGCGAAAAGCGGCGATACGAGGGTGTAGCCTGCCTCATATTGGTATCGCCGGTAGGCGTGAACGCCGGTCTCGTGAGTCCAATCGGCGCTCGCCATGAAATGGGAATCGAAAGCGTGCTCGACGCCGGCGCTGGCGTGCAGCGCATAAGGCGTCTTGTAAGCGGGATCGATGAGGGCGCCGGCACCGCCGCTGGATGCGCCCGTAAGACAGCCGGAATCATTTGGTTTGACGCATGGCGTGGGCGCCTCATTCACCGCTGCGAATGCGGTTACCCATCCATTTTGCGCGAGATCGTTGTAGAAGAGGCCAACACCGGTACGGATAACCGTGGTCTGGCCGGGTCCGAACGCGTACGCGATCCCCAGGCGCGGCGCGAAGGCTTTGCGGTAATCGTGAGGAGCGCCCGCATGTTGAAATAAAGGGATCGCGAGCGCCTGAAGCGTGAGCAGGGCGGGGTTATCGAGTTGAGAGCGTCCGGAGGCGGTGAAGAGTCCGAAAGTGGTGTCGTAGCGGAGACCGTAGTTCACCGTGAGGCGAGGAGTCGCTCGCCAGGAATCCTGGACATACAATCCCAGGCGCTGCACGTTCTGCGCGAAACGGCCGTTGCCATCCGGAGTGCTGGTGCAGGTGGTTGCGGGGTTCGCGGTGGGCGCGCAGTTCAAATCCGCAATGAACTGCTGGGGGTTGGCGAGATAGGCCGTGGGATCCTGCGCGAATACGGTGAGATTTTCCGCATTGGACGGGAGCGCGCCGCTCAGCACCGGCTCATGGATGAAGTCGATGCCGAATTTCGCGGTGTGTTTGCCGAAGGTGTGGATAACGTCGTAACGAAGTTGATATTTTTCCTGATCCCGTTGGATGGGAAACGCCGTGATCGGCGTGACGAACTGGTTGTCGCCGAACGTTTCGAATCCGGAAATGGTTTGGGAGGTGGAACTGAACGGGAAGGCGAGCGCGAATCCAAGATTCGAATTGCGGGACTCCGTCAAGCGCAGTCCGCTGGCCTCTAGCGTGAGAGATCCCAACCAGGAGGGGCTGAAAATGAATTGATGGCCCAGCACCAGGTTCAGATAATTGGAGTGCGAGGTAGCGCCGGTGGAGGCAAGCGTGGCCTGCTCGACGAACGCGTTATCGGTGGCGTAGTTATCGGTCGCCGCCCGGAGGAACCATTGCGAGCGGGCCGACTGCGACCAATCGAACCGCAGGGTGGCGAGGTAATCGCGGAATGGAACGGAAACATTGTTGGGCACTGGGATCGAAGTAATGCCTGGGATCAGGCCCTGCCTGGCCAGAGAGGCGAGAGCCTGGAACTGGGTGAGGCTATCGGGGCTGTAGGCGATGCTCGCGTTTTCGTGAACGCCCTCGAAGGAAGCGAAGAACCAGAGTTTATCCTTCACGATGGGTCCGCCGAGCGTGCCGATATAGTTTTGGCGGGAGAACGGCTGTTTGGGGAGAGGCGCAGGATTCTCGATCGGGTAGCGGGCATCGAGGGCGGCGGCGCGTTCATAGAACGCAGCCCCACCATGCCACGCGTTTGTTCCGCGCCTGGTGCCGATCACCACCGAACCACCCACGGTCCGGCCCGTATCGGCATCTTCCTGCGAGGTATGGACGGCGAATTCCTGAATCGCATCGGGAGAGAAATTCTGGAGGAAGCCGCCGATGTAGTCGTCCGAATTGTCGCCGCCGTCGACCGAAAGGACGTCGTTCAGTCCCGAACTGCCGCCGAAGGAGACCGCGGTAATGCGGGCCTTGGTGGGATCGGATGGCTCGACCGGCTCCGTGCCGGGGACCAGGAAGGCGATATTGGCGAAGCTGCGGTGCGCCAAAGGAATTGTTTGTAAATCCTGAGCGGTGACGACGCCACCATGGACGGCGCTACGCGTATCCATGGGCTGAGCGACGATGGAAGAGGCTTGCCCCTCGACATTGAGCGCCTGCCGGGCGATTGCCGGCTTCAAGGTGACGGCGATTTCGCGCACGGAGCCGACGTTCACTGTAACCGTTGAGGTAGCCTCCGCAAGTCCAGGCGCCCGCACGGTCACTTTATAAATACCAGGCAATAAATCGTTAAAGCGAAACTCTCCACGAGGATCGCTCGCGGTGTGGCGTTCGAGGGAGGACTCGGTGGCCAGGAGGTTAACATTCGCCGAGGGAATGCGAGCGCCACTCGAATCCATCACAATACCGACCAGGCTGCCCCGAAAATCCTGAGCATTGGATAGAGTCGGGATTATCATGACAGTTCCGATGAGAACCATTCTCGCGGCCGCTTTTCGAGTATTGAAATTGAATATGTGCGCGGTCATATTTAAGAAGGATCGGGAGGTTAGCGAACGCGGTAACTTCAGTCCATTGGAAAAGCAGTAACAGGCTAGCGCATCGGCACGGGTACTACCACAGGTCGTAGATCAATCAGCACGAGTGGCGCAACCGAGATGGAATGAGAAGGCCGTAACCTTGCAGATGTGGTGCTGGTACAATCCGGGATTGGCGATTCGGCGAGCCGGCGGAGGTATCGGGAAGCCCGGTAAAAGCCGCCTTGCCGCATCTATTTCACAAAACCGGCGAACGCGCAGCCGACCGCCGGACATGGACAAGTGACTTTCTATGAACGTAGCCATCATCGGCACAGGATATGTGGGTTTGACGACTGGGGCTTGCCTCGCATTTCTAGGACACGACACCACGTGCATGGACGTGGCGGAAGATAAGATCGCGGCGCTCGAACGCGGTGAGGTTCCGATTTACGAGCCGCACTTGGCGGAACTGATGGCTGGCGCGCGCGAAAATCTGCGCTTCACTACCGATTACGCGGAGGCAATTCCCGAAGCACAGGTGGTCTTCATCGCGGTGGGAACTCCATCGAGCGGAACGGGCGCGCCAAATCTGAGCTATCTGGAAGCGGCCGCGCGGGCCATCGGAGAGCATCTGGCGCAACCGTATACGGTGGTCGTCAATAAATCTACGGTTCCCATCGGGAGCGGCAACTGGGTGGGATCCCTGGTGAGGGAAGCGGTTGGGGAGCGCGCCGACTGTCGGTTCGCGGTAGCCTCCAATCCGGAGTTTCTCCGCGAAGGCACGGCGATTTACGACAGCCTCTACGCCGACCGCGTGGTGATCGGGACGGATGAAGAACACGCCGCCGAGGTGCTGTATACGCTGTACCGGCCGGTGCTGGAACAGACCTTTCAAGCCCCTTCGTACCTGCCGCGGCCGGAGGGTTTGGGCGCGGTGCCTCTGATTTCGACGGATCTGGCGTCGGCTGAATTGATCAAGTACTCGGCCAATGCGTTCCTGGCGCTGAAGATCAGTTTCATCAACGAAATCGGGGGGCTTGCCGAGAAGGTGGGGGCGGACATAACGCAGGTCGCGAAGGGCATGGGCCTCGATTCGCGCATCGGCACACGGTTCCTGCAAGCGGGAATCGGCTGGGGTGGATCCTGTTTCGGCAAAGACACGGCGGCACTGATTTCGACGGCGGCGGAGTACGGTCTCGACATGCCGATCGTCAAGGCGGCGCGAGAGATGAATCGCCGCCAGCGGGAGAGGATCGTCGAAAAGCTGCTGCACGAATTGAAAATTCTGAAAGGCCGTACCATCGGCCTGCTCGGACTGGCGTTTAAGCCGCACACGGACGATCTGCGCGAAGCTCCCGCAATCGAGATCGCCCGCAAGCTGATCGAACGCGGAGCGCGGGTGCGGGTACACGATCCGGTCGCGATGGACCGTTTCCGCCGCGAACATGCGGACCTCGAAGTGACGTGTTGCGAATCCGCGAGGGAGGTCGCGCGCGATGCCGACGCGCTGGTGCTGGTAACGGAGTGGCCGGAGTATCGCGAACTGGACTGGGAAGCGCTGTTGCCGTCGATGCGGACGGCGATTGTGCTGGACGGACGCAATGCGTTCGACAAGGCCCGCATGACGCGCGCCGGATATCGCTACCTCAGCCTGGCTTAACCGCGCAGATCCGGTCCTGATACAATCCGGGATTGACGATCCGCGGCGCGATTATTCTCATTCTTGCTGTCGCCGTTGCATCCCACGCACCGGCGCAAAAGAAGAAGAAATCCGACGAAGAGCCGGTGACACAGACGCTGCCGCTGTTGAAAGATCCTCCCGCGGCAGTTGAAGCGGAGACGGCCCGGCTGGTTTTTCACGTTTCTCCGCTCTCGAATAAAGGATTGCTTTCCCAGCAGGTGCGCGATGCATTGAAAGCATTGCTGCGGGACACGCACGGCGCGACCATCGTGAAACTACGGGCGTTCGTCGCGGGATCGGGCGATTTACGGCGTGTTTCGGCCATCGTTAGCGAGACATTCACGGAACACAAGCTGCCGCTACCAGCGGTCTCGACCATCGGGGTCGGGGCGCTGCCCATGGAGGGCTCACAAGTGGTGATCGAGAGTATCGCGGTCGAAAAAAAGACGGTGAACCCGAATGGGCTGGCGTTCTATTCCGCCCAGAGCGTGAAAAGTTTGCGGCCGATACAGGGAGCCTTGCGAGCCACGTGTTTCCTGAGCTCGCTCGACGATTTGGCGAAAGTGAGGTCGACCGTGTCGGCGGCGTTTTCCGGAGCCGCGATCGATTTCGTTCAATCCCAACGATTGGGATTCGAGGTTCTCGATGTATGCGAAACGGTCGCTCGGCTGGACGCGCCGCCCGCTCAGCAAGTTGTGATTGGAAACGGCGAAGCGCTGGTAAAGTCCTCCAAAATCGTACTGACTGGAATCCAGATGGCGTTTCGTGATTCCGACACCGACCTGCGCTTGGCGTTCGAGCGTTTGCGCAAGGAATTGGAGGCGCTCGGGGTGACCTATAAAGATGTGTTCTGGGCGAGCACGTATCCGCTGACGCGTCCCGTGGAGGAGAAAGTGCGCGGGGTACAGCAGGACTTTTACAATCGCGCCCGCCCGCCGGTTGGGACGATGCTGCTGTTCGAAGGATTGCCGTCGCTGGACGCGACGATGGCGGTGGACGTGATCGCGGCGAAGTAATTTGTGATGCTACAATGTATCACATGAAGAGGGCTACCGTTCGCGATTTGCGCTACGACTTCCCCAAGGTGGAGCGGATGCTCGCGGAGGGAGAATCGATCGAGATCACCAAGAGGAACCATGTCATTGGGACGCTGATGCCGGCGAATAGTCCGGCGCAGGTAGAGTTTCCCGATTTCATGGGCCGTCTCAAAAAAATCTATGGCAACAAGGTACTGAAAGTCAGCGGTGCGGAGTTGGTCCGTCGGGATCGAGACCGCTCGACCGGATCTCTGCGATGAGCGGCTACGCCGACACCAGCTTTCTTGTCTCGCTGTACACTCAGGATGCGAATTCCATGGAAGCGACGCAAGTCCTTCTGGATCGGAAGACGCCTGTCCTGGTTACTCCTTTCGGCGAGGCGGAGTTCGTGAATTCGGTCGAACAGCGCGTGTTTCGAAAAGAAATCAGCTCCTCTCAAGCCGAGACCTCCTTGCTCGCGTTTCAACGAGATCTGGATGCCGCTTCTTTCCTGATTGGTAGATCTGTTCCAGGCCACACTTATGCCCGTGCGATTTTACTTTCCCGCCAGCACACAAGATCGCTAGGAACCAGAGGGATGGACATCGTTCACGTCGCCATCGCTCTAGAGTTAAAGGCGACTGACCTCTTCACCTTCGACAAGGACCAGGCAAAACTCGCCAAACGCACAGGCCTGGCCGTTCGGCCAGGGCGCTGAGCCCTTCCCGATTTGATAGACTCGATTTTCCGGTTCAGGAAAGGACGGCGAGTGCTGTGAGTTCTAAAGACGACTCGAAAAACAAACGCAAGAGCGCATTTTCACGGCGTGGATTTTTGAAAGGGCTCGGCGCCAGTACGGGTGTGCTGAGCACCGGCATTCTGGCCGAAGAGGAGGCACAAGCCGCTCCGGCCACTCCAATCACCGGAGCCGATGCGGCCGCGATCACGCTCAACATTAACGGAAAGAGCTACAAAGCCACGGTCGAGCCTCGCACGACGCTGCTCGATACCTTGCGCGATCAGCTCGATCTGACTGGCGCAAAGCGGGTCTGCGATCGGGGCACCTGCGGAGCTTGCACCGTGATCGTCGACAAGAAGGTGATGTATAGCTGCACAATTCTGGCGGTCGACGCGCAGGGGAAGAAAATCGAGACCATCGAAGGGCTGGCGCCGGAGGGCAAGCTGCATCCGGTGTCGCAGGCGTTCTGGGATAACGACGCGCAACAGTGCGGCTACTGCACGCCCGGCTTCGTCATGGCATCGAAAGGATTCCTGGACCGCAATCCAAATCCGACTTATGAGCAGGTGAAGAATGGCCTCGGCGGTAATCTGTGCCGCTGTGGGACCTACGTGGGCGTTCGCAAAGCGGTGCTGCAAGCCGCGAGCATGCTTCAATCTGGAGGCAAAAATGCCTAATTACAGTTGGCCGGCGATGGACAAGCGCCGTTTGATGGGGCATCCCCTGAAGCGCCTGGATGGTCCGGTGAAGGCGAGCGGACGCGCGAAATACAACTCCGATGTTCATCCTCAAGGCATGCTGTGGGCGACGCTGGTTACTTCTCCCCACGCCCATGCGCGGGTCACCGGCATCGATCTATCGCCCGCCGAAAAGATGCCCGGCGTGACCGCGGTGCGCGCGATCAAAAAAGCGGGCGACGAGGTCCAGTGGGCTGGAACGGAGATTGCGGCAGTAGCCGCGGTCAACGAGGAAATCGCTCGCGATGCGGCGCGCGCTGTGATCGTGAAGTATGAAGTGCTGCCGCACCTGGTGCAGGAGCAGGATCTGTCGAAGGCGGGTACACGCGCAACGCCAGCCGGCGAACAGGTGTCGGGCGATCCCGATCAGGCGTTCAAGGATGCCGACGCGGTGGTCGAAGGCGACTATGGAGTGCCGGTGATTACCCACTGCTGTCTCGAGTCGCACGGAACCATCGTGCAGTGGAATGGCGACCACGTCGAAGTGTGGCCGTCGACCCAGAACGTTTCGGGCGTCGCCGGGGAGTTGGGCAAAGCGATCAAGGTGCCGGCGGCGAATATCCATGTCCACATGGATTACATGGGCGGAGGATTCGGCAGCAAGTTTCCGATGGACCTGTGGGATGTGGAGGCGGCGCAACTCTCGAAACTCAGCGGCGGGAAGCCGGTCAAGATGTTCCTCGATCGCGAAACGGAGCTGACCATCGCCGGCGTGCGGCCGTCGGTCTTCGCGAGAGTAAAAGTAGGCGCGAAGAAGGACGGGACCTTCACCGTTTGGGAATCGAAGACGTGGGCCTCGGGCGGATTCGCGCCCGCCGGCTTGAATGCCGATCTGTTTCCCTATGTCTATCGCAAGGTTCCGAACCGGCGCATCAATCACATCGGCGTGTCGTTAAACGCCGGCACGGCCCGGGCGTGGCGCGCCCCGAATCATCCGCAGATTTCGCTGGTATCATGCTCCGCGCTGGACGATCTGGCGGCGAAGCTCGGCATGGACCCGCTGCAATTCTTCCTGAAGAACGTCGATCTGACCAACAAGCCGGACGTTTACAAAGCGCAGCTGGAGAAGGCCGCGGAAATGATCCAGTGGTCGACCTACGGCCACGCACGCCCCGACACCACGAAGGGTCCGATCAAGCGAGGGCTCGGGATCGGCGTGAATGTTTGGGGCGGCCTGGGCCACGACAGCCAATGCCGCATCACGATTCAATCCGACGGGAGTGTCTCGGTGGACCTGGGCAGTCAGGACCTGGGCACCGCGACGCGCACCATGATCGCGATGGTGGCGGCGGAAACGTTCGGCCTCGAGATCGGACAAGTTTCCGTCGGCTTGGGCGATACGCAATTTCCGCCATCCGGCGGATCGGGCGGATCGACTACCATTGGCGGCGTTTCGGTATCGACCCGCAAGGCCGCCATCAACGCTCTCGGTAAGATTTTCGAGTTGCTTGATCCCGTGATGGGCGTTCCTGCCAAGCAACTCGAAGCAGTCGACGGACGCATCCGGCAAATAGGAAATCCCGAAAAGGGCATGAGCTGGAAACAGGCCTGCGCGAAGCTCGGCACGCAGACCATTTCGGAGATGGGCGAGAATCTGTCGCGCAACGCTCCGAAAGAGGGGCTCATCAATCAAGGCGTGTCCGGAGTGCAGATGGCCGACGTGAGCGTCGACATCGAGACCGGCGTCGTGAAGATGAATCGCATGGTCGCGGTGCAGGATTGCGGACTGGTGGTCAATCCGCGAACCGCCGAGAGCCAGGTATTAGGCGCATGCATTATGAGCACCTGCTCGGCGCTGTTTGAAGAACGCATCATGGATCAGCAGACGGGTCGCGTGCTGAATGCCGATATGGAGTTTTACAAGTTGTCCGGTATCGGCGACATCGGCGAGATTCTGGTCCACATGGACATCTCGCTCGAGCACGACGCCCGAGGCATCATCGGACTGGGCGAGCCGCCGGCCATTGGCGGCATGGCGGCGATTTCGAACGCGGTAGCAAATGCGATCGGTGTGCGCGTCGGCATTCTGCCGCTAACACCGAATCGCGTAATGGCTGCGCTTGGCAGCCCGGCTGTTACCAATGGGAGGAACGCATAAATGGAACGCTTCGAATATGCCAGCCCGTCGACAGTCAAAGAGGCTACGGCTCTGCTCGGCGCATCGTTCAATGAGGCGCAGGTTCTGGCCGGCGGAACGGATCTCCTCAGCATGATGAAGGATTTCGTCGCCTCGCCCAAGCGCGTGGTAAACATCAAGGGCATTTCGGAATTGGGAGGCATCGCGAAGACCTCGACTGGCGTGCGACTCGGCGCCGCGGTCACGCTCGACGAGTTGTCGATGCACCCGCTCATTCGCGGCGAGTACCCGTCTCTCATCACCGCAGCGCTTGGCGTGGCGAGCCCTCAGATTCGCAACATGGGAACGGTCGGCGGCGATCTGTGCCAACGTCCGCGCTGCTGGTATTTCCGCTCCGGCGACGGCTTGCTCGCGATGCGGGATGGCAAGAGCCTGGTGCCCGACGGCGAGAATCGCTATCATGCGATTTTCGGAGGCGGGCCTGCGTACTTCGTCAGCGCGTCGAGCCTCGGGCCGGCTCTGGCGGCTCTGGGCGCGCATGTGAGGATCGTCTCGCCTTCGGGCGCGCGAACGGTCGCGGTGGAGAAATTCTTTGTGATCCCCAAGACCGAAAAGGACCGCGAGATCGATCTGCATCCGAACGAGATCGTGACGGAGATTCTTATTCCCTCGTCTTCGGCTTCGATGAAAAATTCAACCCACGAGGTCCGTCAGAAGGAGGCGCTCGATTGGCCGCTAGCGACCGCTTCGGTGGCGCTGAAGATGAGCGGAAGCAAGGTCGTGAGCGCACGCATCGTGATGGGCCACGTCGCGCCGACGCCGTGGGCGGCATCGAGCGCGGAGAAATCGCTCATAGGCAAGTCGATTGACGAAGCAGCGGCGGAGAGAGCAGCGGAAGAAGCCGTTCGCGGCGCGCAACCGCTCAGCCAGAACGGATACAAGGTCCAACTGGCCAAGGTCGCCGTGAAACGCGCGCTGTTGGCGGCAGCCGGAAAGGCTTAAATACAGCTCGACGAAGATCGCTTCCGGTGGCTGCGATGGGCGGGTATGTTCGCGCTGCCGCAAACTTCGTTTCTGGTACCACAAAACGCGTCGGTGCATCGGAGCGGATGTCAATCTCGCAGACGACTACGAAGCGCAATGAGACTCGGGGTTGTTACGAAGCGCTTTAGTGTGTGGCCCGCTGGCATTTTGATCTTTCTGTTTCTCGCCAACTGCGCAGCGCAATCGGCATTTGTCACCGATATGTTAGCCGCTCACAACGCCGCGCGAGAGCGCGTCAAAGTCGCGTCCTTAACGTGGTCCGATAAGCTCGCACAACGCGCGGAGGCCTGGGCCGATGTGCTGCTGACGCGCAAACAGTTCGCCCATAGTCCGAAATCTCCCTACGGCGAGAACCTGTTCGAAATCGAAGGTGCAGCCGCATCCTCTTCTGAGGTCGTGCGCGAGTGGGCTTCGGAATCGCGCGACTATGAATACGCTTCGAACAAATGCCGCGGCGTGTGCGGACACTACACGCAAATCATCTGGGCCACCACCAAGGAAGTCGGATGCGCGGTCGCCCGCGATTCCCACCGCGAAGTTTGGGTCTGCAACTACAACCCGCCCGGCAATTGGATCGGCAAGCGCCCCTATTAAGTTCAAATTAGCTAAGCTAAGAACCTGTCGTCCCTGTGGGGCGGCCAATTTGGCGGCAGCCGGTTTTCAACCGGCTTTTTTGGGTCACTATGCTAAACCGAACAATTCTCCTCATTGCGACAACGACTTTTCTCTCCGCCTCAGACGCCGATGAAGTCCTCGTTCGCGTCGCTGCCCACGCCGAGCGCTTTGGAATCGTCTCCCGCCAGATCTGGGAAACGCCCGAACTCGGCTTTCATGAAACAAAAAGTTCCACTCTCCTCCAGCAGGAACTCCGCGCTAATGGCTTTCAGGTGGTCGCGGGTGTTGCCGGCATGCCCACCGGATTCACCGCAACTTTCGGCAGCGGCAAGCCGGTCATCGCGCTGATGGGCGAATTCGACGCGCTGCCTGGCCTTTCTCAAAAAGACGTGCCCGCGCTTTCGCCTGTCCAAGCCGGAGCGCCAGGTCAGGGGTGCGGTCATAACCTGCTCGGCTCCGCCTCCGCGCTCGCCGCCGTCGCGATTAAAGAGGAGATGCAGGCGAAGAGACTCACGGGAACGCTGCGTTACTATGGAACGCCGGCCGAGGAAGGTGGCGGCGGGAAAATTTATATGCTCCACGCCGGCCTATTCAAGGATGTCGATGCCGTGCTCGCATGGCATCCGGGCGATTCGAATCGCGTCAACATGAGCTCCCTGCTCGCCAACAATGGCGGCCGCTTTCGCTTCTACGGAGTCGCTTCGCACGCCGCCGCTGCTCCAGATCGCGGACGCTCCGCGCTCGATGGCGTCATGATTTTTCTCAACTCGGTCGAATATCTGCGTGAACACGTCCCGCAGGAAACGCGCATTCACTACATCATTACCAACGGCGGCAGCGCGCCGAACATTGTGCCGGCGTTTGCGGAAGCCAACCTCGTCGCCAGAAATCCCGACGCCAGCGTCCTCGCGGGAATCTGGGAACGCATCATGGATTGCGCCCGCGCCGGCGCGCTGGCATCCGGAACGCGCATGGAATTCGAACAGGGCACCAACTACTCGAACGTTGTTCCCAACGATGCACTCACCGAGGTTCTGGGCCGCGCGATGCAGAAAGCCGGCGGCTACGAATATACGCCAGACGAAAAAACATTCGCCGTCGAGTTACAGAAGACCTTGGCAGGTCCCGTTCGATCCCCAGGGCCCGAAAAGGTTCATACCGACATGTCGGAAGGAGTCAGCTCCGCGTCGAGTGACGCAGGCGACGTGAGCTGGGTAGTGCCCACCGCCCAATTCACCACCGCGACGTTCGTGCCGGGCGTTTCCGCTCATACGTGGCAGGCCGCGGCATGTGCGGGAACCAGTATCGGACGAAAAGGAATGGTCGTCGCTGCCCGCACGCTCGCCGTTGCGGCCGTGGAGCTGTTTGAAAATCCTTCTGAGGTCACCGCCGCTCGCGCAGCGTTCGTGAAGCGTCTCGATGGCAGGAAATGGGCCACGAGAATTCCATCGGACGGCAAGCCGCCCATGGATTACGCGACGAAATAGAATGGCTTACTGTTCCTATTGTGCGGCGGTCCTCGACGCCAGTCAGCCCGTATGTGCTCGCTGCGGACGGCCGGTCGCGACTGCGCCCGCGCCCATTTCCGCCGTTGCCGATGCGCGACCAACGAGCGTGCGGCTCGCGGGAGTCCTGTTGCTGATTTCCTGCCTGATCGGTCTGCTGTCGCTAGCCGGCATTTTCCTGACAGCCCGGATGCCGGCTCTGTTTCTAATGAGATCCGTGGGGTTCTGGGTACTTTGGATTGTGCTTACGGTCCTGGTATGGCAGCGTCAGGGCTGGGCCAGGATCGTAATTCTACTGTTCATCGCGTGGTCTGTAGGTAACTTGCTGATAAGTATGCTGCGTATCGGCGCTTCAGGGATCCTGGTCACCCTCGTATTCGCGCTTCTAGTCGATGCGTTGCGCGGGTACGCCGCCTATCTGTTATTTAGACCAGAAAGCAACGCTTGGTTTAAGCAATAGCCTTCGCGAGGTCATAACCGGCCATAATCCGGGTCACTGCACCTCGAAATTCGCCGTCCGCGAGAACTTGTTGTTCGCACTATCCACCGCGATCACTTCCACTTTGTAGGACCCCGGGTCGAGCGTCTCCAGGGGAACTTTTGCCGCGAACGGAATCGCCGGATTGCCGCCTTTTTCCGGAACCTTAATCCGGAAGCCGCCCGAATCGGACTTGATCGCGCCCTTGGCATCCAACACCCGAATCTGGAGGCCCATGACCAGATCCTTGGGCGGTTCCGCATCGAGCAGCGCCGGTTCATAGATCTCGAAGTACATCGCCGCCTTGTCCGTTTTTTTGAACGTCGCCGAACCGGCCGGGATCACCTGAAAACCCTGCGCGACCAGCGGCGTCCGGTCTTCCAGCAGAGCCGTCTCGATCTTTTGGTCCGCCTGACCGATCTTTTCGAACTTGGTGCTCAGCGCCAGCGCGCTCAGGCTAAACTTCTTCACGTCGTAGGAATCCACCACCAGGGGCTGCTCCAGTTTGCCGAAGTTCTCGCCGCCCGCACTGAACACCACCTTCAGATTGTATTGGCCCGACGCTACGTCGAACTGATTCTCGTAATGATACGGATCTTGTTGGAACGCTTCGACCTCTTTCTGATTCTCGAAGTCGATTTTCACCGCATCGCTGAATCGCGCTCCCACCGTGCCATCCGTCTTATACGCAATTCCCAAAACGTTGATCGTGGACCGCAGCTTCCCCTTCTCCTTATCGAATTTCAACGACGCCGGCGGAATCTCAATGGCCACGTTGACGCGCGCCACATTCGAGCCGGTGAAGAAATACGGGGCCTGCATCGTCGCCGTAATATTGCCTGCCTGAGGCGCGGCCGCGCGATTCTCCAGCGTCTTTTCGGTGGCCGTCTGCGCCAGCACATCCTTCATTTTGGTGGTGCAGTACCCGCTCCGCGCCCTCACCGAATCCCCGCCGCGATCCACCTTTACCCGAATCGTGTGACACGTTTCCTTGCCATCCTCGGCGGACGGCGGCGTGTAGCCGAGTAAATAAAACTCGTTCATCTCCTTGGCGATCTTCTCCATTCCGCCCAGCAGATCGTTGGTGTTCGCAATCACGAAACCGCCGGTGCCGTCGGCCAACATGTACATAAGCTGCTGATTGGTGGTTGCACTTTCCGGAATTCTCGGAATGAGGGTTCGAGCCGGCGTCACCGGCGCCCGCGGCGTCACAGTCGATCCCCCGCCTCTTCCCGCGCCCGTTCCACCACCGCCAGTCGGCCCCCCGCCCTTGCCGCCCGATCCTCCGGAGCCTCCAGAACCGCCCGTCCCGCCAGTTCCGCCTCCGCCTTTCCCGCCTCCGGCGCCGCCACCTGAACTTCCTCCGCCGGTCGGCGCACCGCCTCTACCTTGCGGGACATAAAACGCATTCCTGAAAGGAGACGGTTCCGCAGGCAGCACCCGGTTCATCATCGGCGCCACCAGACCGCGCACGTCGATTGGATAAATCGCGACATTCGACCGGTTGCACATATCGACCGTAGCCGTCACATCGGAGATTTCAGACGGAGTCACCCGAAAGCCGGCAGTCAGCAGCACCAGCGTTTTTCGGCCTGGGATCGTGTTTAAATTCTTCGCCAGATCGCGGATCGCCATGATCATATTGCGAGCGCCGAAATTCCCCGCGGCACGACCCAACCCGGTTGAAGCCGAATCATTCGCAGTCGGGCCCATCGGCAACTTCAACCCGCTCACGATCGCCTTCAGCCTCGCCGCGTCGTTGGTGAAATTCTGCGTGATCTGCAATGCCCCGCTGAAATTCACGATGGCCATCAGCCGATTCGGACCGACATTGGCGCCGATGAAATCCGTCGCGGCCTTCCGCGCGATCGCCTGGTCGCCGAAATTCATGGTCGAGTTATCGAAAAACAGCACCAGATAACGTGGCTGGTTGTTCAGCGGCGACGCCGGATCGGCCTCAAAACTGAAACTCTTGATGGTCTGCTCTTTGTTGTCTTCCCAAACCTTGAAATCTTTCTGTTTGAGGTCCCGAACGTAGTTGCCCTTTTTGTCGGTTACCACCGCGTCAACCAGGACAACGTTCGTTTCGACGCGCATCACGCTGTTTGGATCGGCCGGCTCCGGTTTGGTCTGTTGCGCGGCCGCTGAAGCCAGGAAAAACGCGTTCGCCACGAAAAAAAGGAAGCTGCAAAAAATCTTCATGCTCGATCCTCCCTACGGAATCTCGACAACGCCATTTCGCGCCGCCATGGTCTGCCCTTCACTATCCCGCACCACCAGCCGAACGATATAACTCCCCGGCGTAATGTCAAAGCTCGTCTTCATCGCTACTCCGGCCCCAATCCTCGCCCCGAACGTTTCTTCCTTGAAGCGCATGTCGATGTCTTTCTGAATCGCTCCCACCAGAATCCCGTTGCGATCGAATACTGCCGACACGATGCTGAGCGTGTTATGGTTCCGTCCGTCCGCTGCTTTCCTAAAGCGGATATGTTTCAGGTCCACGTGAGCCAGCACCGAAAGCTTGGCATTCTGTTCGGTCGATTTGAAGAATTGCGTGTGCAGCTCTACCGGAATGTCCGTCATTTCCTCGCGTGAAAACAGCGCCACCCGGATTTCTTCCTTCGCGTCCTCCGCGGGAGTGGTTGAATGTTTGGGCGCATAGTAGCCACGCCGAGCCTGCAAAGTGACGCCTTTCGTGTCTTTCGCCGTCACCTTTAACGCATGAAAGGAGCCGTCGAATTTCAGATTCTGCGGCGAGAATCCCAGCAGGTACATGAATTCCGGGGTCGCGCCGGTGCGCCGGAATCCTTCCTGCAAATCGTTGTTGTTATGAAAAAACGTTCCGCCCGTTCCCTCGGCCAACTCGCCCAGAACGTCGCTTTGCGCGAGCGCGGCCTCGCTTTGATACCGCGCCTTTGTCGTCGCCGCTGCAATACTCAAATTGGCGGTACTTGCGTCGCCGCCGGGAACGATGGCGTACAGCCCGCGCGCGTCCAGCGTATTGATCGTTACGTTGGCGCGAATTGCCCGGTCCATCGTTTCCGATTCGTCCCCAAGGTGATTGATGGTCACCAGGAATCCCGAGGAGACCAGCACGATTGTCCGCTGCCCCGGCATCGCCGACAATCTCTGCACCGTGGCTTTCAGAACGGCCAGCGAGATCTGCGTATCGGCATCGGCAACGTTCAACACTTGGCTTGCCATCGATTGCGCCATCGACTGCGCCATCGTCATGGTGCTGGCGGCTCCGCATGCCATCGCTTCCCGCGCAGCGAACCCTAACGCCGTAGGGTCGTTCTTGTTGAAAATCAAGTCCGCCATGTAGTCGCTGATGTCGGGACACTGGGCGGAAGAGTTGAACTGCCGCGACCTCGGCAGGATCCGATTCATAGTCTCCTGCAATTTCTCCCGATCATCGGTAAAGTCCAGCGCGTTTTGCCCGGAAGTCGTATAAACCGCCGCCCGGTCCGCCGCCTTCATAGACTCCGCCAGATATTTCACCGCCGCCGCCCGGGCCTGCGCCAGATCGCCGAAGGTGGTATGCATGTCATCGAACAAATACGCCACAAACCGGCTCGCCGGCGGTGGACCGTCGACTTTCTTCGCGTCCAAATCCGGATCCGTCGCCGTTACCTCCAGCGGCACCACCCGTCCATCCGCTTTTTCAATCGTGAATCTCGAAATGACCTGCGGCTTACCTTTATCGAAAAGCTGGAAATCCTCTTTCTTCAAAGTGCCTATGGCATGACCGCTTTTATCGCGCACCACCACCGGAACGCTGACTAGATTCACTTTCGTGTTAAACGTCGCCGGCGCATCGTGCGATACGATCTCCGGAGATTTATCGCTAGCTGTTTGCGTAACGGGAGCTTGAGAAAAACCAGGCATTACGCAGACGAAGAAGAGCGCCGCCGATGTGCGTCGAGGGATCATGGGCCGTCCCGTCCATTCTACTCCGCCTCGAGCAGCCGGAATGAGCAGCCGAAACTTGCCCCGCCTATGGAATCTCAACCGCGCTATTGTGCGCCGCCGTCTTCCCATCGCTATCCCGCACAACCAGCCGGACGATATAACTGCCCGGCGCAATATCGAAGGCCAACGGAAGCGCGACTCCAGCCGCCCGCGCCGCCGCAAGTCTCGCGTCCGTCAAACTCAGCACGAAGTCTTTCTGCAATGTGGTCACCAGGAGTCCATTGCGATCGAAAACCGCGGCGGCGACCATCACCGTGGTCCGGTTCAGTTCGGCGGCTTTCTGAAACCGGATCGGCTTCATATCCAAATGCGCCACCACGGATAGCTTCGCTGTATTCTCGTTGGCTTTGACGAATTTCGTTTCCAGCGTCACCGGGATGTCAGATATTTCGGCGCGTGAAAAGATCATCGCGCCCAACTCCTCTTTCGCATCTGCCGCCGCATCGTTCGAATGTTTGGGAGCGGTATAGCCGCGGCGCGCGTGAAGCGTGAATCCGCGCGTATCGGCCGTGGAAGTCAAAGTGACCTTCAGTCCATGAAAGCTTCCGTCGAATTTCAAATCCTGCGGCACAAATCCGAGCATATACGTGAACTCCGGAAACGCGCCTGTGCGCCGAAATCCTTCGAGTAGATCGTCGCTGTTGTGAAAAAATGTGCCGCCGGTTCCGTCTGCGAGCTCGCTCAGCACATCGCCTTGGATCTGCGCGGCCTCCGTTCGATATTGCGTCATGGCAGCCCCGCCGCCCGGCATTACCGTGTAGAGTCCGCGCGCATCCAGCGCACTTACCGTTACGTGCGCCCGGATCGCGAGGTCGATCAGGCTCGCCTGCTGCTGCCTGCGATCGTTCGTCAGTAGAAATCCCGGCGACACCAGCACGATTGTCCGTTGCCCTGGCACGGTCGACATCCTCATAATCGTGCTCCCCAACGTCGCCAGAGAACTCTGCGCTTGAGCGTCGGCGAGGCTCAGCATCCTGTTGGCGGCCGCGCGCGCCTCTGACTCGATCAGCATTTTCGACGCGACTTTCATACACGCAGCCGCCGCCGCGGACACCAGGCCGAGTGCCGTGGGATCGCCCTTATTGACGATCGCATCCGCCATGAACACGCTGACGTCCGGGCAATCGGCTGCACTGTGCGTTTCTTTCGAACGCGGCGTGATGCGCTTCATCGTCTCGCGCAGTTTGTCCTTGTCGTCGGTGAAATCGAGAGTATTGAGCTCCGAAGTTGTGTAAATCGCCGCCCGATCGCCCGGCCCAAGCGATTCCTCCAGATGCTGCTCCGCGGCAGCCCGAACGCGGACCAAATCGGCAAATCCGGTATGCATGTCGTCGAATAGATACGCGACGAATCGGGCGGGCCCCGCCGCGCCCTCTCCCCCCTTCCGCATACCGGACACCGTCGCGGTTCCCTCTATCGGAACCGGCGGCGCTGGTGATTTCTCGATCGTGAACTCCGATATAACCTGCGGCTTTCCTTTGTCAAAGAGTTGAAAATCTTCTTTCTTCAAGGTCCCGATCGCGTGCCCCTCCGGGTCGCGCACCACCACCGGCACCGTCACCAGATTCACTTTAGTGCTGAACGTCGCGGGCGCGTTGGCCGGAGCTTGCGAAGAAGCGGACGCCGCGACTAGTAGAGGCAAAAGGAAGACGCTCCGCATAAACTCCCGTCAACGCTGGGTCGCCACCACCAGCACCAGTATGACAATCAAAATCGCCAGCACCAGCAGTGTGATCTTCATCGGGCTGTAAGGACGCTCGCCCTGCACTTCACCCGTGCGCGCGTTCACCATCACCTGAAAGACTTTCCCTTGAAATTTATAAGCGCCGATCCACACTGGCAGCAACAGGTGCCGGAACGTCTCGTTGGACGTCGCCGTCTCCACCCGGTCGATCCGCTGCTCATCGCCGCCGATGTTTTCGCGAACATCCTTCTCAATCACGCGCTCCATCACGATCTTGGCCTTTTTGAAACCCTCCGGCAATTCGATCTGATAACGCTGCGCCTTGAATCCCGCCAAATATGCCGGCTCGTAGGCGCATAACGCGGGTAGGTCCCACGGTTCGAGCGCGTTCAACCGAGCCTCATTCACTGCCTTCGTGGCGGGAACCAGCACGTCGTCGAAGTTCCTCGCAACTTGACCCGAAGCCGGGGACCAGGCCGTCTGCATTACCTGCCGCGACTCCTGTACCTGATTGCCATTGCTATCGGTCGTCGTGTAATATTCCGTGACCCAGTAGTGAACGCCGCGCGCCCCCGTATACTGGCTCGCCGTATCTGCCGCGTAAGTCCAGTACGGCAGGTAGACGCCCGCAATACCCTCCTGCTCCGCCATTTTCTGAAGCGCGTTCGGAGCGAACCAGCGACTCGCGATCCATTCCCGCACTTCTTTTTGCGCGGCGTCTTTGGTCACCTTCAACGGCAGCACCGCATCGGGCGCAATCATCGGATCGGCCGCCTTCGGCTGAGCCACGATCATCGCTCCGCAGAACGAGCACGCGCCCGCGACCTCCGGAGGCTCGAACACCACCACGCTGCCACAGCCGTCGCAATTTACTTCGAGCGCCTCCGCGCTTAACGGGGTCATATGCTTAAGCGCGTCGTCGAGAGCATGCGCGATTACCACTGTGGTCGACTCGGGCACCGGTACGGTGTTTCCACAGCTCTGGCACTTCATCATGCCGGTCTGGGGATCGAAATCCATTTCGCCCGCGCAACCGGGGCAGTGAAACTGTAGGAACTTCGGCGAATCAGGCATGGTCTCCTCAACAAAAACACATTTCACGCAAAGAACGCAAAGCTCGCCAAGTTTTTCTTTGCATCCTTGCGCCTTGGCGTGAATTCTTTGTGCTACATTAGCCCCAGATTCTATGCTCTGTCGCTCAATTCTGATCGCCCTGTGCGCTTTCTCTGTATGTTTCGCCGCGCCGCCCGATGGCGCCGCACTCTATAAGTCCCGCTGCGCTATCTGCCACGAAGGACAACCGCAACTGCACATGCCTTCTCACGAAGACCTGGCCTCGAAAACGCCCGAGGTGGTTATGAAGGCCATGTTCGAAGGCGTGATGGCTCCCCAAGCGGCGGGCCTAAGTGAAGAAGAAGGCCGCGCCATCGCGAAATTTATCACGGCAAAGGATTTCTCGAAGGCAGCGGTCACGCCCACCAGTGTGATCCCGGCGAGCCAATGCGCGGCCGTCCCGAAACCATTCGCCATCGCATCGACCGACTGGAATGGATGGGGACAGAACCTCAGCAATTCGCGCTACCAGCCGAATCCAGGCCTGGCCGCCGCCGATGTCCCGAAACTCAAATTGAAATGGGCCTTCGGATTCCCCGGCGACACCTCCGTGCAATCCCAGCCCACCGTGGTCGGCGGACGAGTTTTCATCGGCAGCGTAAGCGGCAACCTCTATTCGCTCGACGCCTCCACCGGCTGTATTTATTGGACCTATAAAGCCGGCGCGATGATTCGCACCGCAGTCACGATCGCCAAGGTGAAGGGGCATTTCATCGCCTATTTTGGAGATATCAAGGCCAACGCGCACGCCGTCGATGCCGAGACGGGCGCTCCTCTATGGAAGGTGAAGCTCGACGATCATCCGGTGGCGCGGATCGTGGGCAGTCCGACTTTCTACGACGGCCGTTTGTATGTCCCCATTTCCTCAATCGAGGAAGCATCGGCGATGTCGCCCGCTTATGAATGTTGCAAATTCCGGGGCAGTATCGCCTCGCTTGATGGCGAGACTGGCAGGCTCATCTGGAAATCCTTCACCGTTCTCGATCCCGCCAAACCGTTTAAGACCAGCAGCACGGGCACCCAGCTTTACGGACCCGCGGGCGCCGCCGTATGGTCGTCCCCCACCGTCGACGCCAAACGAAAATTGGTCTACGCCGCCACCGGCGATTCCTATACCAACGCCGACTTCAACACGAGCGACGCCATCCTTGCCTTCGATCTGGAAACCGGCAAACTCGTCTGGTCGACCCAGGCAACGGCCAAGGACAACTTCACCATGGCATGCGGCCAATCCGGAAAAGCAAATTGCCCCGAGGACAAGGGCCCCGATTTCGATTTCGGCACCTCGCCCGCCCTCCGTTCCATCGGCGGCAAGGACCTGCTCGTCGTCGGGCAAAAGTCCGGGGTCCTGTGGGCTTTCGATCCCGATAATAAAGGAAAGATCGTCTGGCAGACCCGCATCGGCATCGGTGGAGCGCTTGGCGGTATCGAATGGGGCCACGCCACTGACGACCAGAACAGCTATGCCGCGATTTCCGACCGCTTCAAAGGCCCAGGCCTCGTAAGCGCCGTCGATCTGAAAACCGGCGAAAAACTATGGACGAAAATGACGCCCGATACCGGCTGCAAGCGTGGGACTCCCGGCTGCCAGACCGCGATGTCGGCTGCGATTTCCGTGATTCCCGGCATCGTCTTTGCAGGCGGCGTCGATGGACATTTCCGCGCCTACGATTCGAAAACCGGCGACATTGTCTGGGACTTCGACGCCGCCCGCTCCTTTGAAACCGTCAATGGCGTCACCGCCAAAGGAGGCTCCTTCGACGCTCCCGGCCCCGTCGTCGCCAACGGCATGGTGTTCACGCCTTCAGGCTACGGCATGTGGGGCGGCTCCGCTGGAAACGTGCTCCTGGTCTTCTCGGTCGACGGCAAATGACCCTCGAAGATTTAAGACAGCGCGTAGGACAGGAACTCGGCATCAGCGATTGGCGCCTGGTCACCCAGTCGCAAATCGACCAATTTGCCGCCATCACCGGCGACGTTCAATGGATACATATAGATGTCGATCGGGCCGCGCGTGAATCCCCCTACGGAACCACCATCGCCCACGGATTCCTGACCGTGTCGCTGCTATCGCAACTCATCAATGAAGCCATCGAAGTTGAGGGCGACTTCAAACTGCGGGTCAACTACGGCTTCAACCGTTTGCGATTCACGGGCGGGGTCCCCTCCGGCTCCCGCATCCGCGGCCGATTTACGCTGCAATCCATTAAGAACATTGAAGGCGGCGTTGAACTCGCCTGGCTCTCCACAGTGGAGGTCGAGGGCCGCGACAAACCAGCGCTAGTAGCCGAATGGCTCGGCCGCACCTATTATTAGAAATTCCTACTCCGATAAGTTCAGCGTGAGCCGGTTCGCAGAGCACGCGCTGAATATACTGGAAAGTGCTGAAAAGGCTGAGTTTTGCTCGAATATGACGATCCTGATCGGGCAGGAAGGGTCGATTCATATGATCGCGGAGTGCGATTGGCCATTAGATTCAATCACTTGCCATCACGGGGCTAAAACGGCTTACCGGGTAAGCGAAAACGGCGGTACGGTCCGGGTGGAAGGCCGAGAAGGGCTCCGCACGTGCGTCGTGGAGTCCGCGAAACCCACGCAAATCGCCCGGTTTCTGCTCGGTTAGTGTGCCTTAAACGTCCTTAAAGTGCCAATTAGTGCGTCCATGCGACCCTTAATCGCCCAAAATTAGCCCTAGTCTCTGAGGTTGCACTCGTTCATGAACGGGGAAACTGGTATATTGTTTCTTCCATGCGTATGTTTCGGTACTCTCTCTCCGCCGCCATCCTGGGGCTTCCTCTCTTTGCGCAAACCGCCGTTACCGTGCCGTTGAAACCGGGTCGGGATGCTAACCAGCCGGTAGACGAGGAGTATACGCGAAAGATCCGCGAGTACACGACCGAGACGTATTTCAATTCCCCCCTTACCGATTACCTGCCTGCCTCAAAGAGCGTCCCAACGCCCAAAGCGGTGCTCGGGGACGTCGCCGGCGCACCGGGGATCCTGCCCTATTCGCAGGAGGTGTACCGTTATATGCGCATGCTGGAAGCGGCGAGCCCACGGGTCAAAGTTTTCAGCATTGGAAAGAGCGAGGAAGGCCGCGAGATGATCGCGGTCGCGGTTGCCTCCGAACGCCTGATCGCGCAGCTTGACCAAAATCGCGCGCGCCTGGCGCAGCTTGCCGATCCCCGCAAGATCAATTTCGACGAGGCCACGGCCGAACGCCTGGTCGCCGCCTCCACGCCAATTTATTACATTACGGGCACTATCCATTCCTCCGAAACCGGCGCGCCCACGGCGCTGATGGAACTGGCCTACCGCCTGGCCGTTGACGAAAGCGCTTACATCAAGTCCATCCGGGAAAACGTCATTACACTGATCACCCCTATCGTGGAAGTGGACGGCCGTGACCGCATGGTCGACATCTACCGCTGGCATCTGGCCAACCCAGGTAAGCAATGGCCCAACCTGATGTATTGGGGCCACTATGTGGCGCACGATAACAATCGGGATGCGATGGGCCTCACTCTGCAGCTGACGCGCAACGTTCTCAACACCTTTGTAGGCTGGAAGGCGCAGGTCCTCCACGACCTGCACGAATCCGTACCCTATCTATACGACAACACCATAGGTGACGGCCCATACAACGCCTGGATCGACCCGATGCTGGCCGACGAGTGGCAGATGATGGGCTCGAATAACGTGTTCGAGATGACTAAGTTCGGGATGCCGGGCGTCTTCACTCACGGCACCTTCGACACCTGGTCTCCCAGCTACCTAATGTTTATCGCCGCCACGCACAACGGTATCAGCCGCCTCTATGAGACCTTCGGCAATGGGGGAGCCGACACGGAACTGCGCACTCTCCGCCCCAACGAGTATGCGCGCACCTGGTTCAAACAGAATCCACCCCTGCCCAAGACCAAGTGGTCGCAGCGTAATAACAACAACTACGAGGAGACCGGCGTGCTTACCGCACTGGCCTATTTCTCCGCGAATAATAAAATGTTCCTGCGGAACTTCTACCTGAAGGCGAAACGTTCCATCGAAAAACCAAAGACCGAAGGACCGGCTGCCTACGTATTTACAGCCGACGATCCTCGCCCCGGCGGACAGGCCGACCTTCTACGCATGCTACAGGACCAGGGTTGCGAAATCTCCCGCGCTACAGCCCCCTTTACCGTCATGATTCCTGGCAAGAAACCACGCGCGGGCCGCGGGGGACGTGGTGGCTCTGAGGCTTCGACCGACGGCGAAGCCCCCAAACCGGCGGCACGGCCCAAACCCGAGCCCCGGACGTTCCCGGCCGGCAGCTATGTGCTGCGGATGGACCAGCCCTACAGCCGAATCGCGGACACCCTGCTCGATTACCAATACTGGGCCGCTAACGATCCCCAGAAAGCCATCTACGACGATACCGGCTGGACCTTCGGCGAGCTAGGCAATGTACAAGTTGCGCGCGTTACCGATGTGAAGATTTTAGAAGCCGGCATGAGCCTGGTCTCGGGACCGGTGCTCGCTCCCGGTGGAGTCGAAGGATCGGGGAACATCTTCTTGATCAATAACAACACCGACAGCGGCTTGATCACCCTGCGATACCGTTTCCCCGCGGCTTCATTTGACGCCGCCGAGGAGCCTTTCGAAGCCGCCGGCCACAAGTTTGACCGGGGATCGTTCATCGTGCGCAACGTCCCTTCCAGCGATGTCGCAAAGGCCGCCACAGAGCTTGGCCTGCGGATCTGGGCGGTCGACGCGGGGCCCACCGTGAAGACGCATCCCCTGCGCGCCGCGCGCATCGCCATCATGCACACGTGGCTCAATACGCAAGCCGAAGGGTGGTGGCGCCTGGAGTTCGATCGTCTCAAAATCCCCTACACCTACTTCAGCACGCAGACGGTTTCAAAGGACGCCGACCTGCGCTCGAAGTACGACGTGATCATTTTCGCTCCCGGCGCAGGCGGCAATCCTCAGACCATTGTGAGCGGAAGGCCGATGTACGGTAATCCCCTGCCGTGGAAAGTGACGGCCCTAACTCCAAATCTCGCCAAGACGGACGAAACCGACGACATCCGTCCGGGCCTCGGGTGGTCCGGGGTCGAAAACCTTCAAAAATTCGTGCAGCGAGGGGGGCTGCTCATCACTGCCAGCGACACCGCCAACTTCGCTGTGACTTTCGGCTTCACGCCGGGGGTGTCCATCTCACCGGCCCGAACTCTTAAGGTCACCGGCTCTGGACTCCGCTCGAAAATCGTCGACGGAGTCAGTCCTATCCTCTATGGTTACGCCGATAATCTCGCGATCTTCGCTTCCAATCCACCCATATTCGGCCTGTCGAACATGGCGGGCGGAGGCGGCGGAGGTGGCCGTGGCGGGGGAGCCATCGGCGAGCGCCCCACGGGTCGCGGCACCGCCGACGATCCCGATATTCCGCAAGGGCGCGCGCCCTCCGAAATTCCGGAAGAACCCCACGCCGAAATCTGGGAGGCGGCGCCGGTTACCGACGAGCAGCTTCGCAACCCGGTTAACGTGATCCCCCCGGCGGCGCGTCCCCGCGTGGTTCTGCGCTATGCTAACAATCCCGATCTTCTCGTTACCGGGCTCCTCGATAACGGCAGCGAACTGGCTCAACACGCAGCCATCATCGACTCACCGTTGGGCGAAGGACATGTCGTGTTGTTCTCTAACAACCCGTTTTGGCGCGCCGAGACCAAAGGCAGCTATTTTCTGGTATTCAACGCAATACTAAACTTCGACAATCTTGCAGTTGGCCGTAAACTGGCCGATAAATAGAATTTCGCAAGGGAAGACGGCGCATGGGTCGCGATGCTCTGACGCTATTTTCCAACGACCAGAATCGAAAACGAATCGGGTAGCATCGGGCCACGAGCGGGCCCGCGTCCGCGTCCCGGCGGCGGCGAACCAGCCGGAGGCGCGGCTGGCGGCGGCCCATACTCGGCGGCCATGGTTACCACGTGGTTCGTCTTCGTATCCAGCGTCAGCGTCTTGGCGCCTGCCATCGTGTCCAGGTTTTGCTCGACCTCGAAGCTGGCTGGACCCGTCTCGCGCACCACTGTCATTGTCCCGTTGCCGTGGGTGCTAAAGGCTTCCATAGTGGCGGGATTGAAAACAGCTCCGTCTGAGCCGCCGGCCAGGATTAATGTGGTCAGAATCTTTCCGTCCTTGGCGCTGAGAATAACCATAGTAGGCTGCGCCGGTTGGGCCGAGGGTGCGCCCGAGTTCCGGCACGCGACAAACAGAATCTGATTCTTGATATCCATCGCCAGTCCCGCCAGACCGCTCCCTTTATCACCGAGATCGTAGTGCCCTGTAACGGTCATGGCCGCGGCATCGATAACAGCGACATTAGCTTTGTTGGAGACGTCAACATAGATATGGCCTTTTCCATCGGTAACAGCCTGCTCAGGTGCTCCGCCCAGATCCAGCGTTCCCAACACGTCGCCGGTTTTCGCATCGATCACCGTCACATGCGGCGCCTGATGGCTCAGGATATAGACGCGTTGATTGAAGGGATCTTGGAGTATGCCGTCCGGATTACCCTGCACCTCGATTGTCTTAATGAGCTTCAACGTTTTCGTGTCCCACATGGCTACGGGTTTACTGCTCGCGAATCCATGGCCGGACTTTGCGTCCACCGCGGCGCCATTGGCCCTGACGTCCGGAATCTCCCCGGCTGGGGCGAGAGTGTCGAGATCGAAGACCGTAATGCGCGCGGTCACTGGGGGTGTTGCCGCCGGCTGTGCGCCCCGCGGAATGTATAACCGGCGGCCCGCTACGTCGGCATAGATGTAGTCAAAACCGCCGAGCCCGCCGGTCTTAACCGTCTTAAGAACCTTGTAAGGGCCGCCCTGCCAAGCTGATCCGATCGCCACGAATATCGTAAAAGCCGCTGTTAATGCCGGAAAAGCACGTCGCATCTGAGTCTCCTGTCCTTGTATCAGAGCACACGGGACTGAAGATTCGCTGAAGATTGGTGCGGGTTCTTGATCGTGACCGAGGAATGATCACTTTCACGTGGCGTTGCTGGTAATCGCTGGGACTAGGCCGCGCAAAGGAGAGGGACTAAGTCTCCTCGGGGCGGCGGTCAGCGGTTGTTCCCGATTGCCTACGGCAAATTCCTAGCCAGGTCCGAAGGGCAGCTAGCCGATAGAGAACTGAGGACGGAATGACGCCCATAGCCTCCTGTCAAGTGCAGTGTCTATTAGAAAAGATTGATGCCGCCTTGGAACACAGGGTCATCAGGAAAAGGTTAATCAAATGTGTGAACGATGATCGCCGCGATTATTTCGAAGGACGCCGCGCTAAGAGCGCGCCTGGAAGCCGCGTTGGAAGGGGCGGCGGGGATCAATTCCGTATTGATCATTCCGGAGTATCCCCACGCCTCCGACATTCGCTCGCTCGAGAACAAGAACGAACAGTACGTGGCGTTTATCGACTTTCACGAGAACGCCGAGCGCGCGATCATGCTCGCCAGCGGGATTAACCGCTACTGCCCGTCGATCGGCACCATTGCTGTCAACGTCTCCTCGAGCCAAGCCGATATGATCGCGGTGGTCCGCGCCGGGATCTGCGAAGTGCTACCCCAGCCTTTTTCGAATCGGGATGTCGAAACCGCCGTTCGGAATGTGACGAACAAACTAGCGGGAGTGCCGGGTTCCGCTGTTGGCGATGGGGTGGTCTACGCATTCCTTCCCGCCAAACCCGGGTCGGGAGCGTCAAGCCTGGCGACCTACTCCGCACTGGCCTGCGGCCGGCTTACCGATCGTCGTCCGCTGTTGCTCGATTTCGACATCCGGCTTGGAATCACCTCTTTCGTCTTGAAGCTGGACTCCAGTCACTCGATTGCGGATGCACTCGAAAACGCCGCCCACATGGATCAGAGCTTGTGGACGCAGCTTGTTTCCGCACGGGACAACCTGGATATACTCGGCTCGGCTCCGAGCGAGTTCGGCGGCCAAGTCCCTCTGGAAAATTTTCAGTCCATCCTGAAGTGGGCACGCCGCCAATACGCGGCCCTCGTCGTCGATCTTCCGGGAAACATGGAGGACTATGAAATCGCCACCATGCGGCAGGCGGGCACGATCTTTCTGGTCTGCGGCCCGGATCTGGTCAGCCTTCACACAGCGCGCCAAACGATCCAGCGTCTCCACGCTTTAAACCTTTTGGACCGGGTCTCCGTGCTGCTGAACCGTATGGATAAACGTTCCGGCTTGTCCATGCGCGATATTGAGGGAATTCTGGGCGTGCCGATTCTGGTCACCATTCCTACGGATGAACGCGCCATCCGGGAAGCCGTTCGGGAAGGGACCGGCATCAGTCCGAAAACCGCCCTTGGCAAACAGATTGAAGCCATTGCCCGGAAGATGCCCGGCAACGTCCAGAATGCGGCCCCGCCCCGGCCTAAGAATCGATTCCTCTCGTTTTTTTCCGTGGAAGGCAAAGTCCTGGATAATTGGCGGCATTAGCAGCTAAGGAGTTTCCAAAAATGAAAATCGAAAACGTAAAAGGCCTGATGGACGTGCTCAATGGCGATGCGCGAAATGCCATGCACTCCATTCTGGGATTCCTCGAGTTGATAAGCGAGGAGGCGCTGACCCCGGCGCAGCGTGAACATATTGAGGCGTGCCGTATCGCCGTCGATCGCCATTTTCGCGGCATCGAAGATGCGCGCGTGATCCTCGGCCTGACTCCCGAGGAGAAACCAGTCATAACCCATTTCGCACCCGGCGATCTCTTTGGCCGGGTCGCAGAAGCCGTCGGCATCATCGCCAGACGGAAGAGGATCGGGCTTTTCTGTAAAGTTGAAGGCAGCGTCCCGCCAATGGTAGCGGCGGACCTCGAACGCATGGGGCACGCACTGCTGCGAATTGCGGAAGCCGCGGTAAACACCATCGAGGGCGGCGACATTCAATTGAATCTTCGAGGCCTGTCCTCGCCGCATGGATCCAGTCTCAGTTTCGAAATCCTGGCGCCTTCCGGGGTGATCGCTCCGGCTTTGATGCGTGCGCTGGAGCAGGACGACTTCGCATTCGATTCTTCCTTGCCGGGCACCGAGGCCCTGGGATTGGCTGCCGCCCGCAATCTCGCCATCTCCCTGGGCGGCCGTGTACAGGCATCCTCCGCCTCCTCCAGCGGCACACGGATCGCGGTTATTATTCCTGTGGCGGCGGAATCGGGAGCCGTAAAGCCGCTCCAACCGGGAGGGGAGCACTCACCGTCCGGGAACCGCGCCCTCCGCATTCTGGTTGCCGAGGATTCAGAGGACAGCTTCCGGTTGTTCAAGGCATTTTTGACCGGTCACCCGCACGTCGTTTCCCGCGCAGTCAACGGCGAGGAGGCTGTGGCGCTTGCCACCACCGAACCTTTCGATCTCGTCTTCATGGATATTCGTATGCCGGTCATGGATGGGTACGACGCCACGAGACGAATTCGCGAATGGGAAACCGGCAAGGATCGCGCGCGAATACCGATCGTCGTGCTATCGGCGGAGGACCTGCGAGCGCAACGCCGCCAAGGCGGGCTGGCGGGCTGTTCCGGTCACTTGTTGAAGCCCCTGCGAAAGCAGGATCTTCTCGAGGCAATTAGAATCTACTCCGTGCCGCATTCGTCAGCGCCGCAGGCGTCAATTCCGGTTCCGAGCCATTGAAGAGGTCGAGCACTAAGAGTTAGGTCTTTTCGCCACGCATTGCCAATGCACGGCGGGCCCCGCGGGTGTGTACGCGGGCGAACGCAAAAGCAACATTTGGCGACTGGAGATCTGAAGCATGCGGATGAACAACAATGACGCACTGGCCGAGGGCAAAGTGAACGCCATCAGCGAGGTCCGCCGCGAAGCGGCGCTACTCAAAACGGGGGCGCTGCAGAACGCGATTCTGAACAGCGCGAACTTCTCGAGCATCGCCACCGACGAGAAGGGCGTCATTCAACTCTTCAACGTCGGCGCCGAGCGCATGCTGGGCTATAGAGCCATCGAGGTCGTGGATAAGATCACACCCGCCGACATTTCCGATCCCCAGGAAGTGATCGCGCGCGCTAAGGCGCTGAGCGATGAGCTCGCCACCGCCATCACGCCAGGCTTCGAGGCGCTGGTCTTCAAGGCATCGCGCGGGATCGAGGACATTTACGAGCTGACGTACATCCGGAAAGATGGCACCCGCTTTCCGGCGGTCGTGTCTGTTACGGCGCTACGCGATGACCACGGCGCCATCATCGGCTACCTGTTGATTGGCACCGATAATACGGCGCGCAGGCGGGCGGAAGAAGCATTGCGTAAGGCGAGCGCACTGCAGGAAGCGATTTTCCGAACCGCAAGCTTCGCGTGCGTAGCTACGGACACAAAGGGCGTCATTCAGCTTTTCAACGTGGGCGCGGAACGGATGTTCGGCTACTCGGTCGCCGAAGTGACCAACAAGATCACGCCAGCCGAGCTTCACGATCCGCAGGAAGTGATCGCACGCGCCGCGGCGCTGAGCCTGGAATTCTCGACCCAGATTGCACCGGGCTTCGAAGCCCTGGCGTTTAAGGCCTCGCGCGGCATCGAGGACATCTATGAGGTGACTAAGGTTCGCAAAGATGGGAGCCGGTTCCCCGCGCTGTTGTCCGTCACGGCACTGCGCGACATCCAGGAAGGAATCATCGGCTATCTGTTGATCGCCACCGACTATACGGCGCGCAAACACGCGGAAGAAGCGTTGCTGAAAGCGGGGGCCTTGCAAAACGCCGTATTCAACAACCCCAACTTCTCGTGCGTCGTCACGGACGCGAAGGGCGCCATCCAGATTTGCAGCGTCGGCATCGAACGGATGCTCGGCATCACAACCGCCGAAGTCATGAACGCCACCGCGCTCGGCGCGCCCGGGCAAAGACTTGAGCTTCGGGATCCCGGAGAGGAGATTGCACGCGCCGCCGCGTTGAGCATCGAGTTCTCCACGCCGATTGCGCCCGGCTTCGAAGCCCTGGTGTATAAGGCCTCTCGCGGCATCGAAGACATTTACGAACTGACCTACAACCTGCGAAACGGCGGGCGCCTTCCCGCGGTTGTATCGGTTACCGCGTTAAGGGACGATCACGAGGTTATCATCGGCTATCTCGTAGTGGTCACTGATAATAGCGCGCGCAAGCGGGCAGAAGGCGAGCTGCTCAAGGCCAGCGCGCTCCGTAACGCCATCTTTACGAGTGCCCATTTCTCGTGCATCGCCACCGACGAGAAGGGCGTCATTCAACTCTTCAATGTGGGCGCTGAGCGCATGCTGGGCTACACAGCCGCCGAGGTGATGAATAAAATCACGCCGGCTATCCTTCACGATCCGGAGGAAGTGATCGCACGCAGCACTGCGTTGAGCCTGGAGTTCTCAACGCCCATCGCGGTGGGTTTCGAGGCGCTGGTCTTCAAGGCCTCGCGCGGCATCGATGATATTTACGAGTTGACCAAGGTCCGCAAGGACGGCAGCCGCTTTCCGGCGATCATATCGGTTACAGCGTTGCGCGACGATGTTGGCGGAATCATCGGCTACCTGATAATCGGCAACGATATTACCGAGCGCAAGCAGGCGGAAGAAGCACTGCTGAAGGCTGGCGCGCTACAGGCCGC